>Ga0265296_1000169_pt1 | contig 125200 bp, 101 predicted proteins | sample MunlanPumphouse1_FD_189073 | JGI IMG/M metagenome (GOLD analysis project Ga0265296, IMG submission 189073) | Groundwater microbial communities from a municipal landfill in Southern Ontario, Canada - Pumphouse #1 | ecosystem: Environmental > Aquatic > Deep subsurface > Groundwater | place...
CAAGCTGCTGACGTTTCTTGCGAAACGCTCGCAAACAGACCGCGACAAACCCCCTCGCCGCGCGTATGTCAGGCCTTAGAATGCGTCTCGCCCTTTTTCAACCGGACATTCCTCAGAACGTCGGAGCCTGCATCCGATTGTCGGCTTGTTTCGGCGTCGATCTGCATGTGATCGAGCCGACGGGCTTCCGTTTCGACGACCGCGCCATGAAGCGCGCCGCCCTCGACTACGGCCCGCTGTCCCACATGACCCGCCACGCCGACTGGGAGGCCTTCCAGGCGGATCGCCCTGCCGGGCGTCTGGTGCTGCTTACGACCAAGGGCGCGACGCCCCTGCCCGATTTCGTCTTCCAGCCCGACGATACCCTGCTGTTCGGCAAGGAAAGCGCCGGCGCCCCCGACCATGTCCACGCCGCCGCCGACGCGCGTGTCGTCGTACCGCTGCGACCCGACGCCCGCTCGCTGAACCTGTCGGTCACCGCCGGAATCGCCCTGTGGGAAGGCCTGCGCCAGACGGGCGCCGTCGGTCAGTTCTGAGCCGAAGCGGGCTCCAGCCGCGCCATCGACGGGCGTTCGCCGGACTTTGACGCCGCCACGGCCTCGACCGACCGCATCACCCGCAGCAGGTTCTCGCCGGCGATCTTGCGGATGTCGGCCTCAGTCCAGCCCGCCGCCATCAGGGCCGCCAGGATGCGTGGATAGGCGTCCACCCCGCCCATGCCTTCCGGCAGGCTGCCGATGCCGTCGAAGTCGGCGCCCAGGCCGACGTGATCGATGCCCGCCACCTCGCGCACGTGCTGAATATGCGCCACCACGTCGGCCAGAGTCGCCTGAGGCGTCGGATTGGCGGCGGTCCAGGCCGTCAGCCCGGCCTCGACCGCGCCGGGATCGCCGGGGTTCAGGGTCTTCAGCCGCGCTTCCTCGCCCGCCTTGGCCCCGTTCCAGGCTCGCACCGCCTCGGACACGAAGCCGGGGGCCAGGTTGATCATCACGATGCCGCCGTCCTGCGGCATCATCCGCAGCACCCGATCCGGCACATTGCGCGGATGATCCGTGACCGCCCGCGCTGACGAATGGGAGAAGATCACCGGCGCATCGGACACGCGCATGGCGTCCAGCATCGTCTCCTCGGAGACGTGGCTCAGGTCGACCATCATGCCCAGCCGGTTCATCTCTTTGACCACCGCCTCGCCAAACGGGCTGAGGCCGCCCCATTTCGGCGCGTCCGTCGCGCTGTCGGCCCAGGTCGTGGTCTTGGAGTGGGTCAGCGTCATGTAGCGCGCGCCGGCCCGGTAGAACTCGCGCAGCAGGGCCAGGGAATCGTCGATCGAATAGCCGCCCTCCATCCCGATCAGGCTGGCGATACGGCCCGACTTGAACACCGCATCCACCTCGTCCGCCGTGGTCGCCAGGCCAAAGGTGTCGGGATGGGCGGCGATGATGCGTTTGGCCGTATCGATCTGCTCAAAGGTTTCCTCAACCGCCTCCAGCGGCGTCAGGCTGGCAGGCACATAGACGGACCAGAACTGCCCTCCGACGCCCCCGGCCCGCAGGCGCGCGATATCGGTATGCAGTTTGGTCGACGCCGCCAGATTCTTCGTCAGATCAACGGCGTAAACGTCATTTCCGTACTGCTGTCGCAACGCCCACGGCAGGTCGTTGTGCCCGTCGATCAGGGGCGTGGTCTTCAAAATCTCCATCACACGCGCCTCATCGGCGTCCTGAGCGTGGGCCACCCCTCCCAGCGCGAGCGATACGACGGCGACGGAAACGAGACGGCGGATCATGGGCGGGCTTCCTGAAAACGGCAGACGGCCATTAGCGCCCGCGATTCTGCTTATGACAACCTGTCCGGATGACGCCGCCGCCGCGACGTGGTTCAAGCGCGCCATGAGCGACGCCGTCTTCTCCGATCCGCTCGACCTGAAGAAGGTCGAGACCCGCGCCTGGTTCGAACATCTGCGCGACCGCATCCATGCGGCCTTCGAGGCGCTGGAGGATGCCGCCCCCGCCGACCTGTTCCCCGGCGAGCCCGGTCGCTTCGTCCGCACCGCATGGGAACGGCCCGAGGGCGGCGGCGGCGTCATGGGCATGATGCACGGTCGCCTGTTCGAAAAGGTCGGCGTCCACGTCTCGACGGTGCATGGCGCCTTTCCCCCCGACTACGCCAAGAACGTGCCCGGCGCCGACGTCGATCCGCGCTTCTTCGCGACGGGGATCAGCCTGATTTGCCACCCCGTCAGCCCGCGCATTCCGGCCGTGCATATGAACACGCGCTTCATCACCACGACAAAAAGCTGGTTCGGCGGCGGCGGCGACCTGACGCCCGTGCTGATGGCGGATCGTCGTCAGGATCACCCCGACACCGTCGCCTTCCACGCGGCCATGCAGGCCGCCTGCGACGCCCACGACCCGACCTGGCACGCCAAATACAAGGCCTGGTGCGACGAGTATTTCTACCTGCCCCACCGCAAGGAGCCGCGCGGCACAGGCGGCGTCTTCTATGACCATCACGACAGCGGCGACTATGACCGCGACTTCGCCTTCACCCGCGACATCGGCCTGGCCTTCCTGGACGTCTATCCCCGCATCGTCGCCAATCGCATGGCAGAGCCCTGGACGGCCGAGGAACGTGATGAACAGCTGATCCGCCGGGGCCGCTACGTCGAGTTCAACCTGCTCTACGACCGCGGCACCATGTTCGGGCTGAAGACGGGCGGGAACGTCGACTCGATCCTGTCGTCCATGCCGCCGGTGGTGAAGTGGCCCTAGCCCATCGCCTCGACGAACACATCGCCGGCCCGGCTGCGATACCGTTCGCGGTGTCGTAACAGGCGGAACGGTCGCTGGGGCAGGGTGAAGGGCGCCGTCACCAGCCGTCCGGCCGCCACCGACGCATAGGCAACGCTTTCCGACAGGGCCGTGGCTCCCGCCCCCGCCTCGGCCGCCGCCAGCACGGCTTCGTTCGACGGCAGGGTCATCGATACCGACAGGGTCGCGGGATCGACCCCGATGTCCCGCACCGCCGCCTCCAGCGTCGACCGCGTGCCCGAGCCTACTTCGCGCAACACCCAGGGCTGGCCCGCCAGATCCTTCGCCTCCAGCCGACGTCGCGTCGCCCACGGATGGTCCGGCGTCACCAGCACGGCTAGCCGATCCGACCCCACCTGGACCTGCGACAGGGCCGGTTCGTCCACCGCCCCCTCGACCAGACCAATCTCGGCGGCGCCGCTCAGCACCGCCTGCGCCGCCTCGCGCGTGTTTCCGATCTCGACGGCCAGTTCGACGCCGGGATAGGCCGTGTGGAAATCCACCAGCCGGCGCGGCAGCCAGTAGCTGGCGATGGTCTGACTGGCGAACACCGCCAGCCGCCCGCGCCGCAGGGCGCTCATGTCCGCAAGCGCCGCCTCGGCCGCCGCCGCTCGCGCCAGCACTGCCTTGGCCTCGGGCAGAAAGGCGCGGCCAGTCTCGTTCAGCACCACGCCACGCCCGACCCGGTCGAACAGCCGCACGTCATGCTCGGTTTCCAACGCCGCCAGGGCGTTCGACACGGCCGACTGGGTCAGGTTCAGCGCCCTTGCCGCCGCCGTCACATGGTCACGCTCGGCGACGGCGACGAAGATACGCAGGCGTTCCAAGGTCACGATTGATCTCCAAATCAGATTGAAACGACCATAACTATCCGTTAGACCGCCGTCGAGGGCAGGCGCATCACGCTTGACGATGAAGTCCGCCGCCCTGCCCGCCCCCTTCCAAACGCCCACTTTGGCGTCGGTGACGGCGTTCGGACGCACGATCCCGCCGGGCGTCATGCTGTGCCTGCTGGTCACTCTGGCAGCCATCGGTCTGACCAGCATCGAGCGCGACGTGATCGGCCATGTCTGGCTGGAGCCGCTGGTGCTGGCCATCCTGCTGGGCGCCGCAGTTCGCACCGCCTGGACGCCTGATACGCGGTTTAAGGCCGGGATCGACTTCTCAGCCAAGACCTTGCTGGAGGTCGCGGTGGTGCTGCTCGGCGCCTCCGTCAGCGCCGCCACCCTGTCATCGCTGGGCGTCGGCTTCGTCCTGGGCATCTTCGCCCTGGTCGCGCTTGCCATCGTCGTCGGTTTCGGTCTCGGTCGCGCCCTGGGCCTGAACCCACGCATGGCCCTGCTGGTCGCCTGCGGCAACGCCATCTGCGGCAACTCCGCCATCGCCGCCGTCGCCCCCGTCATCGACGCAGACGGGAAAGAGGTAGCCGCTTCCATCGCTTTCACCGCCGTGCTCGGCGTGATCGTGGTTCTGACCCTGCCCCTGCTGGGCGGCCTGATCCATCTGAACGGCCTGCAATATGGCGCACTGGCTGGTCTGACCGTCTATGCGGTGCCGCAGGTTCTGGCCGCCGCCGCGCCCTTCGGCGCCCTCGCCACCCAGACCGGCACGGTGGTCAAGTTGGTGCGGGTGCTGACGCTCGGTCCCGTCATCCTCGCGCTGTCGCTGATTTTCCGTGACCGCGCGCCCAGCGCCGCAAAGCCCGGCGTGTCGCGCCTGCTGCCTTGGTTCATCATCGGCTTTCTTGTCATGATCGGCCTGCGCTCGTTTGACCTGATCCCGCAGGCCGCGCTCGCGCCCATGGCCGCCGCCTCGGGCCTGCTGACCGTCGTCGCCATGGCCGCCCTGGGTCTCCAGACCGACATCCGCGCCGTTGCCCGCGCTGGCGGACGGGTCGTCGCCGCCGTCATCCTGTCGCTGGGTGCCCTGGTGGTGCTGGCGCTGGCGCTGATCCGGCTGCTAGGGCTCTAGATCCCGCTGCCGTCATCCTCGACCGGCGGGGGGGTCAGCAGCAGGAAGGCGCGGATCCAAGCCGTCAGCACGGCCCGATCGTTGGGCCGCTTCAGACTGTCGATCGCCTGATCCGCCACATCATGCGGGATGCGCGCCCCGCGCCGTCCCTCGATCAGCGCCGCCGCATAGTCCGGCTGAAACTCCGGGTGGCACTGGAACGAGATCGCATCGTCGCCCCAGGCCAGGCCGGCGTACGGCGTGAACGCGCTGGACGCGATCACCCGCGCGTCGTCCGAAACCGCGACCACCTGATCCTGATGCGACACGGGAATGGCGATCGTGCGCGCCCGCGGATGCATCCACGCCGCATCCTCGCGCACGTCATAGCGGTGTAGCCCGACGCCCCAGCCCTTGTGCGATTTCTCGACCACGCCGCCGAACGCATGGGCCAGCGCCTGATGCCCGAAACAGATGCCGACCAGCCGCGTCCGCCCCCGCGCCGCCCTCAGCCAGTCGATCAACTGCGGGATCCACGGCAGGTCGTCATAGACCCCCGCCGCCGACCCCGTGACGATGGCTCCCTGGAAGACCGAGGGATCGTCCGGCAGATGCCCCGACTGCACGTCGAACCGCGTCGTCGGCACCCCTTCGCCCAGCAAAGCCCGAAACCGCGCCGGGTAGTCGTCGAAGTCGTCCTTCAGATGATCTGGCGGATGTCCGGTTTCCAGAATGGCGATACGCGTCATGCAACCAACCTAGTGACTGCGGTCAGAAGGTCCAGACCTCGGCCCGTCCGCCCGCCTCGCCGAGCGCCCCCGCGACCCAGCCGCAGATCTCGGTCGCGGCTGCTTCCGCGCCCGCCGGCGGATTGACCACCACCATGGCGCAGCCGTTCATCTTCATCGGATTGGTCAGCGGCCTCAGCCGCGCCTCGGCGACCAGGGTCGACCCCGCCTTGCCTTGCAGCCGCCGGATAAAGCCGTCGAAGGTCTCCAGATCCTTCAGCGGCGTCCAGATCGCCACCGTCGCCGTCGGATCGCGCCTCACCACCGAAATCGCGGTCTCGGCAGACCGCACATAGTCGTCAGGCTTTTCGAACGGCGGGTCGATCAGCACCAGCGGCCCGCTTACCTTCGCCGCCTCCGCCGCCACCGCCGCATAGCCGTCGCCCTCGCGCGCCTGGGCGTTCGTCCTTCCCGCCAGCGCCTCGGTCAGCATGGCGCGCACCGGCGGGTTCATCTCGAACCCGACATACCCACCGCCAGGCGTCAGCGCGTCCGCCATCAGCAACGGCGACCCCGGATAGAACCGCGCCCCGCCGTCGGGATTCAGCGCCGCGACCTCGGCCGCCAGCGCGTCCATCAGCGGCGTCCGCCCGTCGGCGGACATCAACCGCGCCACGCCGGCCTCGGCCTCCTTCGATCGCGCGCCGTCGCCCGACAGATCGTACAGCCCCGCCCCCGCATGGGTGTCAAACACCGTCAGCGGCCCCGACGCCTGCCGCGCCTTCACCAGCCACAGCACTAGGGCGTGCTTGACCAGGTCGGCGAAGTTTCCGGCGTGAAAGCTGTGGCGATAGTTCATGCCGCCTCGTCTCCCGCCGCGTTCCTGTGGTCAAGCGGAACTCGCCGCCCCGGCCCCGCGTTCGTCGCTCGTCTTCGGCAAGCGGCTGAAAGACCAATGAAAGGAAAACGCGGCGGATGGCCGACGGATCGCACGCCTTCGACATCGCCGTCGAGGTTCCGCAAGGGCTCAGCTACTGCAGCGACGAGTTCGCGGGCCTGAGCCGTCGCCGAGCCGGCAAGGGCTGGTCCTATCGGGACGCCAAGGGCAAGACGATCAGCGACGCCAAGGTCCTGGCCCGCATCCGCGCCCTGGCTATCCCGCCCGCCTGGACCGACGTCTGGATCTGCCCCAAGGCCAATGGCCATATCCAGGCCACCGGCCGCGACGTGAAGGGCCGCAAACAGTATCGCTATCACAACGACTGGAGCACGGCCCGGTCCGAGAACAAGTTCGACAAACTGCCCGCCTTTTCGCGCGCCCTGCCCAAGCTGCGCGACAAGGTCGAGCACGATCTGAGCCTACGCGGCGTCTGTCGCGACAAGGTGCTGGCCACCGCCGTGCGCCTGTTGGAGATCACCCTGATCCGGGTGGGCAACTCCATCTACGCCAAGCAAAACCGCAGCTATGGCCTGACCACCCTGCACAAGCGCCATCTGGAGGTGGACGGCTCGGCACTGACGTTCGAGTTTCGCGGCAAGAGCGGCAAGGACCACAGCGTCAGCGTGAAGGACCGCCGTCTGGCCCGCGTGGTGCGCGAGCTGGAGGGCCTGCCCGGCCAGCAACTGTTCAAATACCGCACGGCGGACGGCGAACTGTGCCCCGTCGATTCCGATGACGTGAACGCCTACATCCGCGAGGCGATGGGCGAGCAGTTCTCGGCCAAGGACTTCCGCACCTGGGCCGGCACCGTCTCGGCGGCGCGGGCCTTGCGAGACACCGAAGCCCCGACCTCGCCCACCGACGCCAAGCGAAAGATCACCGTCTGCGTCAAGGCCGTGGCGGGCCTGCTGGGCAACACCCCAACCGTCTGCCGCGCCTCCTATGTCCACCCCAAGGTCTTCGCCCTGTTCGAAAGCGGCGAAATCACCGATGTCTTGCCCGGCTCGGAGACCAAGGGCTTCGAAAAGGCGTTGATCAAACAGCTGCTTGCGGTCTGATCAACGCCCAAGGCTTCAGGCGGCCTTGTCCCAGTCCAGCACGACCTTGCCCGACTGGCCCGACTTCATCGCTTCAAAGCCTTCGCGGTAGTCGGCATAGCCCAGGCGGTGGGTGATAAGCGGGCTGAGGTCCAGACCGGCCTTCAGCAGGCCCAGCATCTTGCGCCAGGTGGTGAACATCTCGCGGCCATAGACGCCCTTGATTGTCAGGGCCTTCAGGATGATCGCGCCCCAGTCGGTCTCCATCGGCTTGGACGGAATGCCCAGCATGGCCATGCCGCCGCCCATGATCAGGGTGTCGACGCACTGTTTGAAGGCGATGGGCGACCCCGACATCTCCAGCGCCACGTCGAACCCGACCTTCAGGCCCAGCTCCTTCATGACGTCGTGGATGTCTTCCTTTGTCGTATTCACGGTGCGCACGCCCGGCGCCACCTTCTGCGCCAGCTCCAGCCGGAAGTCGTTGATGTCGGTCAGGACCACGGTGCGCGCGCCCGCGTGACGGGCCACCGCGGCGGCCATCATGCCGATGGGGCCGGCGCCGGTGACCAGGACGTCCTCGCCCAGCAGGTCGAACTGCTGCGCCGTGTGCACCGCATTGCCGAACGGATCCAGGATCGAGCCGATCTCATAGGGCACGTCGTCCGGCAGTTCGATGACGTTGAAGGCCGGAGCCACGACGAACTCGGCGAAGGCGCCTTGGCGGTTGACGCCAATGCCGCGCGTCTTGGGGTCCAGGTGGAAATGACCGGCGCGGGCGGCTTCCGAGTTCAGGTCGATGACATGACCCTCTGCCGAGACACGCTGGCCGATCTTCAGCGGGCGATCGACGTCCTTGCCGATGGCGACGATCTCGCCGGCGAACTCGTGGCCGGTGATCATCGGGGTCGGGACGTTCTTCTGGGACCATTCGTCCCAGTTCCAGATGTGGATGTCGGTGCCGCAGACGGCCGTGCGATGCACCCGGATCAGCACATCCTCCGGTCCCGCCTCGGGGATCGGCGCGTCGATCAGTTCCAGGCCGACGCCGGGCGCGGTCTTGGCCAGGGCCTTCATCGTGTCGGTCATAGTCTTAACTCCCTGAAATCGTGGCTCCGGGTTCATCCCGAAACCTGCGGCTGAGGCCCCACGCCTCCTCGCCGCTTGGTCTTCGTCGATGGCGCGCGAAAAGGGCTAAATGACGCCGAGTTCCCGGCCCGCCTGGGTGAACACTTCGACCGTACGGTCGATCTGGTCGAAGGTATGGGCCGCCGACATCTGTGTGCGGATGCGGGCCTGGCCACGCGGCACGACGGGGAACGAGAACCCGATCACATAGACGCCCAGCTCCAGCGCCCGCGCCGCGAAATCCTGCGCCAGCTTGGCGTCGCCCAGCATGACCGGGATGATCGGATGTTCGCCGTCCAGCAAGGTGAAGCCCGCGTCAGACATGGCCCCGCGATAGCGATGGGCGTTGGCCGACAGGCGGGTGCGCAGGGCGTCGCCCTCCGACCCTTGGGCGATGCGGATGGCCTCCAGGCTGGACCCGCACACAGCCGGCGCCAAGGCGTTGGAGAACAGGTAGGGCCGCGCCCGCTGTTTCAGCAGTTCGACCACCGACTTCTTGGCGCAGATGAAGCCGCCCATGGCGCCGCCCAAGGCTTTGCCGAAGGTGCCGGTGACGAAATCCACCTCGACACCGTGATGGGCGAACGAGCCCTTGCCTTGCGGGCCCAGGAAGCCCGTCGCGTGGCAATCGTCCACCATGATCAGGGCGTCGTATTTGTCGGCCAGCGCCCGGATCTCATCCAGCTTGGCGATGTAGCCGTCCATCGAGAAGGCGCCGTCGGTGGCGATGACGATGTCGCGCGCGCCCGCCGCGCGGGCCTCCTTCAGACGGCTCTCCAGCTCGTCCATGTCGGAGTTGGCGAAGCGATAGCGTTTGGCCTTGCACAGCCGCACCCCGTCGATGATAGAGGCGTGGTTCAGGCTGTCGGAGACGATAGCGTCGTTCTCGCCCAGCAGCGGCTCGAACAGACCGCCGTTGGCGTCGAAGGCGGCGGCGAACAGGATGGCGTCCTCGAAACCGAGATAGGCGGCGATGGCCGCTTCCAGCTCCTTGTGGATCTCCAGCGTGCCGCAGATGAAGCGCACGGACGCGGTGCCGGCGCCCCACTTCGCTTGCGCCGCCATTCCGGCCTGGGTCACGCGCTCGTCGCCGGCCAGGCCAAGATAGTTGTTGGCGCAGAAGTTCAGCACGTCGCGGCCGGCGACCTGGATCACAGGCCCCTGGCGCGAGGCGATGATGCGTTCGGGCTTGGTCAGGCCCTGGGCGTCGATCTCGGACAGTTCGCCGGCGACGCGGTCGTAGAAGCTCTGGGTCATGAGCCGCGACCTACGCCGATTTTCGATCGGTTTCCACCCGCCTCAGGTCGCCGGGGCCGGGTTGGCCTCGGCCCGGATCGGACTGACGCGAATGCGACCGCCGCAGGGGCTGAACGAGAACGGCAGGCTGACGGCGGCGGTATCGCTGGGCGCCGTGACCTTTATCGTGGCCGCGTCGGGACAGGTCTTTTGCATCGCTTCGTTGGGCACGACGCTCCAGGCCATTTCGAAATAGGCCTTGGCCCGGGGCGCCAGCTGAACCGGCGTCGGGGCCTGACCTTGGCGGAAATAGCTTCCGGGACTCTGTTCGGCGCGGATGGACGACAGGGTGCGCCCGCGCGCGTCCTGCAAGGTCACGGTGGGGTAGCCGGTCAGGCTGCAGGCCTGGCTTCCGATATTCTGAAGACCGAAGTTGGTGACCCGATTTCCGGCGCCCGCATCCCCGTCGCCCGCCGCCAGCGTCAGTTGCGGCCCCTTGCAGGGCAGCGCAGCGGGCAAGACCCCGCCGGTCGCCTCGGTCGGCGTCTGACCTGGCGTCGGCAGCGGTCCGGGCGTCGCATCCGCCCCGGGGATCGGCCGCGAGCAGCGCTCCAGCACCGCGACACCTGTGGTGCCGTCCGGACCCAGTCGGCTCAGCGTACCGCTCTCCTGTCCATCACGCGTCGCCGTCCACCATTCCACCCCGCCGCCGACATAGCGCGCGCCGCTGGCGGCCTGCACCGAACGCAGCGCATAGGTCTGGTTCTGATGGGTCAGCTTGGCGTTGTCGCTGTCGACATACTGGACCTGAAGCGTCGCACCGCTTTCGCAGGCATAGCCGACCGAGGGCGCATTGGATGCAGGCGCAGCCGCTGGCTCGACCGGGGCGGCGGGCTGTTCCGGCTCGGTGCGAGAGCAGGCTGCGGCGCCGGTCAGGGCGGCGATGGCGACGAGAGCGGTCAGGCGATGCGACATCATGTCATGTCCTCTGGTTTCGCCTTCAACGGCCCAACCTGACCAAAGGCTCCGCTTAATGCCCCGCTTTCGGCGTCTCCATCAGCTCGATCAATACGCCGCCCATGTCACGCGGGTGCAGGAAGACGACCGGCGTTCCGTGCGCCCCGATGCGCGGCTCGCCTGTGCCCAGGATCGTCACCCCCTTGGCGCGCATTTCGGCGACGGCGGCGTGGATGTCGGCGACCTCGAAACAGACGTGGTGCTGGCCGCCTTTCGGGTTCTTGGCCAGGAAGCCGACGATGGGACTGGTGTCGTCATAGGGTTGGATCAGCTCGATCTGAGCCGTCGGCGTATCGACGAAACAGACCTTCACCCCCTGCGCCGGCAGGTCGAACGGCTCGCCGATCTTCGTCGCGCCCAGAATGTCGCGATATAGTTTGATCGAGTCCGCGATGGACGGCGTGGCGACGCCGACGTGGTTCAGGGCGCCGATCATGGTTTGTCCTTTGCGGGGGCAGGCTGGGCGTAACCCAGACGCTGGTTCAGCTTCTCGATCAGGTCGACGGCCGTATCGGCGATGGCCGAACCGGGCGGATAAACGGCGGCCGCGCCCATATTGAGCAGGGGTTGGACGTCGGACGGCGGGATCACGCCGCCGACCACGATCATGATGTCGGGCCGGCCCAGTTTCTCCAACTCGGCCTTCAACTCGGGCACCAGCGTCAGGTGCCCGGCCGCCAGCGACGATGCCCCGACCGCGTGAACGCCCTTCTCGACCGCTTCTTGAGCCGCCTCGGACGGCGTCTGGAACAGGCTGCCCGCCGTGACGTCGAAGCCCAGATCGCCATATCCGGTCGCAACGACCTTCTGGCCCCGGTCGTGCCCGTCCTGTCCCAGTTTGGCGATCAGGATGCGCGGCGGTCCGCCGTCGTTCTCGACGAAGGTCGCGACCATCTCGCGGGCGCGGGCGAAGCGGGCGTCCTTGCCGGCCTCCTTGGCGTATACGCCCGACACGGTCTGGACCGTGGCCACGTGGCGGCCGAAGGCGGCCTCCAGCGCGTCGGAGATTTCACCTACCGTCGCCTTGGCGCGTGCCGCCTGAACCGCAAGTTCCAGCAGGTTGGCGTTCCCGCGCGCGCCCTCGGTCAGGGCGTTCAGCGCCGCGTCCGTCGTCGCCTGGTCCCGCTCGGCGCGCAGGCGCTTCAGCTTGTCGATCTGGGCGGCCAGCACCGCCGCATTGTCGACCTTCAGCATCGGAATGTCGTCGACGACAGGGTTCAGATATTTGTTCACCCCGACCACCGTCTGCTGGCCGGTGTCGATCCGCGCCTGAGTCTTGGCGGCGGATTCCTCGATCCGCAGCTTGGGGATGCCGGCTTCGATCGCCTTGGCCATGCCGCCCAGGGCCTCGACCTCGGCCATATGGGCGCGGGCGCGCTCGGCCAGCTCGTGCGTCAGCCGCTCGACATAGAAGCTGCCGCCCCAGGGATCGATGACCCGCGTCAGACCCGTCTCCTGCTGCAGCAGGATCTGGGTGTTGCGCGCGATCCGGGCCGAGAAATCGGTTGGAAGCGCAAGGGCCTCGTCCAAGGCGTTGGTGTGCAGGCTCTGCGTCTGGCCGCCCGCCGCCGCCATGGCCTCGACCATGGTGCGGGGCACATTGTTGAACACGTCCTGCGCCGCAAGCGACCAGCCCGAGGTTTGACAGTGGGCGCGCAGGCTCAGCGACTTCGGATCGACCCCGCCTTCCTTGCGCACCGCCTCGGCCCACAGCAGGCGGCCAGCGCGCATCTTGGCCACCTCCATGAAATAGTTCATGCCGATGGCCCAGAAGAAGCTCAGGCGCGGCGCGAACCGGTCGATCGGCATGCCCGCCGCGACACCCGCCCGCAGATATTCGATCCCGTCCGCCAGCGTATAGGCCAGCTCGATATCCGCCGAGGCCCCCGCCTCCTGCATGTGATAGCCGCTGATCGAGATCGAGTTGAACTTCGGCGTCTCCTGCGCCGTCCAGGCGAAGATGTCGGCGATGATCCGCATCGAGGGCTCGGGCGGATAGATGTAGGTGTTGCGGACCATGAACTCCTTCAGAATGTCGTTCTGAATGGTTCCGGTCAGCTTGGCGTGTGGCACGCCCTGCTCTTCCGCCGCGACGACATAGAGGGCCAGGATCGGCAGCACCGCCCCGTTCATCGTCATCGAGACCGACATCTGGTCCAGCGGGATCCCGTCGAACAGGGTCCGCATGTCATAGATGCTGTCGATGGCCACGCCCGCCATGCCGACGTCGCCCTTCACCCGCGGGTGGTCGCTGTCATAGCCCCGGTGCGTCGCCAGGTCGAAGGCGATGCTCAGCCCCTTCTGACCGGCCGCCAGATTGCGGCGGTAGAAGGCGTTGGACTCCTCGGCGGTCGAGAAGCCGGCGTATTGCCGGATGGTCCACGGATTGCCCGCATACATGGTCGGATACGGACCGCGCACGAACGGCGCGAACCCCGGCAGGCCATGCGGATGATCCAGCGCGTCCGTGCTGTCGGAACCATAGGCGGTCTGGACCGTCAGCCCCTCGGGCGTCAGCCAAGGATCGCGCGTCGGGCCTTGCACCGTCGCATCGAGGTTCAGGGCGATCTTGCTGAAATCCGGGAAACTCATTGAGCCGTCTCCTCGAAAGCCGCGGCGAACCGGATCGGAGACAGGGGCTCGCACACCCGCTCGACCGCCACAGCCGTCTCATCGCCCGCCTCGACCGGCGCCGGCCGCACGTCCGCATCGACATATTTGGTCACGCCGATGATCTGCGCCGCGCCGTTCGTCAGCGCGGCCTCGCGGACCGCGCGGGCTCGGGCGATACGCGGCTGAATGACCGAGCCCTTCAGGGCCTCGACCAGACCGCCCTCGGCCTCGATCATCTGGAACTCGGCCCAGCCGGCCTCGGCCAGGTCCCGCGTGCGGGCGTCCAGATACCAGGAGCCGGCGGCGGGATCGTCGACCCGACCCAGATTGGCCTCTTCCATCAGCACCAGCTGGGTGTTCCTCGCCTGTCGCCGGGCGAAGGCGTCGGACCGCCCGGTCGCGCGGGTGAAGCCATCCAGCACCACGACGTCCGCCCCACCGACTGCGCCGGCGAAGCCCGCCGCCGTCAGCCGCAGCAGATTGGGCCAGGGATCGCGCGCCGACAGCATCCGCCGCGACGAGCGCGCTTCGATCACCGCCGGAACATCCACGTCGAACGCCTTCGTCAGGCTGGCCCAGATCAGCCGCATGGCCCGAACCTTGGCCAGGCTGTCGAAATATTCCGCATCGACCGACAGGCCGACGACCATGCCGCGCAAAGCCGCCTCGACCGACATCCCGGCCTCGACCGCCGCCTTCGCATGGGCCACGACGCTGGACGCCGCAAAGGCCAGCTCCTGCGCCGCCGATCCGCCCGCCTCGTGCGCCACGCGCCCGCTGGTCAGGAAAAAGGTCGCGTCGGGATAGGCCCCCGCATGGCGCGCCGCCGTATTGGCCGCCAAGCTCAGATGCTCTTCCACAGAACGCGGCGCCCCGCCCGCCTCGGCGAAGGCCGAGACCGGGTCCATATGAAACCGCAGCTGGGCGCGCGGCGAGCCCTTGGCGACGACCGCCAGGGCGTTGGCCGCATTCGGCCCGTCGATCCCGGCGTCCAGCGCGACGGGCGCCAACTCCAGCGCCACGCCTTCCAGCGCCCGGCCCAGGGGCGCGGAATCCGCCAGCACCCGCCCCTTCAGCACCACCGAGGCCGCGCCGTTCTCCAGATCGCTCAGGACGGCGGCGTTGACCGCTTCGGCATCGTCGCCTTCCACCAGCGTCCGCAGATCCCAGGCCCGGCCTTCGGAGTCGGATGGACGCGGGGCGAAGATCGGCTGCACGCCCGTCGCGCCCGCATACAGCGGCCGCGTCACCAGTTGATCGGCGTCGAGATGCATCAGCGACTCGATTGGCCGATCCTTCAGCGCCTTCTGGGCCGCCTCGCGCCATTCCAGCGGCGTGGGGGTGGGGAAGGTCATGCGCAGCCCTCCCCACCCGTGCGGCATGAAGAGCCCCTCCACCGCTCCGCGGTCCCCCTCCCCACTACGTGGGGAGGAAACGCAACACCCCCCTGTCTCCTCCCCATGCAATGGGGAGGTGGCTCGGAGCGAAGCGGAGAGACGGAGGGGTTCTTCATCACCCGAACTCCACCAGCACGTCATCCGCCGCCACCGGATCGCCTTCCTTGGCGCCGACGGCCTTCACAACCCCGTCGCGCTCGGCCTTCAGGATGTTCTGCATCTTCATGGCCTCGATAATGGCCACCGTCTCGCCGGTCTTGACCTCTTGGCCCACGACCACCGGGATCGAGACCACCAGACCCGGCATCGGCGACAGCACCATCTTGGAGGTGTCCGCCGCGACCTTCTCCGGCAGGCGCGCATACAGTTCGGCGACATGGGGCCGCAGCACCCGCACCCGCGCTTTGGCCGCGCGGTGGCGGATGTCGAAGCCGTCGGCGACGCGCTTGACCTCGGCGGTGAAGGGCTCGCCGTCCAGATCGGCCTTGAACTGGGCCAGACCCGGCCGCCAGTCGATGTCCGACAGGCGGATGTCGCCGCCGCCCGTCAGGGTCAGGATCATCTCCTCGTCCTCGTCATAGGACAGTCCGACGCCGTGCGGCGTCTTGTCGATCATCACGATCCAGTCGGTGCGGTCCGACGGGTCGCCGTCCTGTTCGGCGATGACCTCGTGCATGGCCAGGGCCGAGGCGATCAGGATGCGCTCCTGGTCCTGCGTCGGTTTCAGGCCGTGGAAGCCGTCCGGGAACTCATCCTTGATGTAGCTGGTCGACAGATTGCCCGACTTGAACCGGTCTTGGTCCATCACCGCCGCCAGGAAGGGCACATTGTGGCCCAGGCCCGACAGGTGGGTGTCTTCCAGTGCGCGGGCCATGCCCTCGACCGCCGCCTCACGCGTTTCGCCCCAGGCGCACAGTTTGGCGATCATGGGGTCGTAGAACATGCTGATCTCGTCGCCCTCGCGGACGCCGGAATCGTTTCTGACCGTATAGTCCCCCTGATCGCCTTCTTCGGGTTGCTCGTAGCGAACCAGCCGGCCGATGGACGGCAGGAAGCCGCGATACGGATCCTCGGCGTAGATGCGGCTCTCGATGGCCCAGCCGTCGATCTTCAGGTCCTTCTGCTCGAAGGCCAGCGTCTCGCCCCAGGCCGAACGGATCATCTGCTCGACCAGATCGACGCCCGTGATCAGCTCTGTTACGGGATGCTCGACCTGCAGCCGGGTGTTCATCTCCAAGAAGTAGAAGCTCTTGTCTTGCCCCGCGACGAACTCGACCGTACCGGCCGAGTCATAGTTCACGGCCTGGGCCAGGGCGACGGCCTGCGCCCCCATGGCGGCGCGGGTGGCCTCGTCAAGCAAGGGCGACGGCGCCTCTTCGATGACCTTCTGGTTGCGGCGCTGGATCGAGCATTCCCGCTCGAACAGGTGGACCACATGGCCGTGCTTGTCGCCCAGCACCTGGATCTCGATATGGCGCGGATCGACGATGAACTTCTCCAAGAAGACCCGGTCGTCGCCGAAGGCGTTCAGCGCCTCGGCCTTCACCGCCGCGAACCCCTCGGCCATGTCGGCGTCCGAATGGGCCACGCGAATGCCCTTGCCGCCGCCGCCGGCTGAGGCCTTGATCATGATCGGATAGCCGATCTCGTTGGCGATCCTGACCGCCTCGTCCGGCGTCTCGATCAGGCCCATATGGCCCGGCACGGTCGAAACCCCCGCCTCGGCCGCCAGCTTCTTGGAACTGATCTTGTCGCCCATGGCCTCGATGGCCTCGGGGTTTGGGCCGATGAAGGCGATCCCCTCGTCCCGCAGCCGCCGCGCGAACCCGGCGTTCTCGCTCAGGAAGCCAAAGCCCGGATGCACGGCCTGCGCGCCCGTCTGGCGCACCGCCTCGACGATCTTGTCCGCCAGCAGATACGACTGCGCCGCCGGCGCCGGCCCGATCAGCACCGCCTCGTCGGCCATCTCGACCGCCAGCGACCCAGCGTCGGCCTCCGAATAGACCTGCACGGTCTTGATGCCCATCTTGCGGCAGGTCTTGATGATCCGAACCGCGATCTCGCCCCGGTTGGCGATGAGGATTTTCTTGAACATCTCAGTCCCTACAACCTTCGCCCGAGCCCGAAAGCCCCGGCCGCGCCGATCGGGCGCTATTATGACATCCGCTCATAGGAACGGCGTAACCTTCGTCTTCAGCAGCGCCACGGGCTCGGGCTGCATGAAGGCGTAATCATCCGGGATATCGAGGCAGACGACGCGGGCCTTGCGGAGTTGCGGCTTGAACCGCCGCGCCAGCTTCGCCCGGTGCTGCTTCTCCATCACAAAAATGATGTCCGCCTCCTCGACCATCTCCCCTGTCACCAACTCTTCGGCATCCGGAGCCAAGCCCGCCGAAGCCACTTCGATTTTCGGCCAGTTGGCGAACACCTGTTCAGCTGTTGGGCTGCGCAACCGATTGCGCGAGCAGATGAAGAGGACGTGTTTCATCACCTACAGCGGAATATTATCGTGCTTCTTCCAGGGGTTCTCCTGGACCTTGTTCTTCAGCGTCCGCAGCGCCTTCACCAGCCGCCGCCGCGTGCCGTGCGGCATGATGACGTCGTCGATATAGCCCAGGCCAGCCGCCACGAAGGGGTTAGCAAACCGGTCCTTGTACTCGGCCTCGCGCGCCGCCAAGGCCGCCGGATCGCCGGCCTCCTTGCGGAAGATGATCTCGACCGCCCCTTTGGCGCCCATGACCGCGATCTCGGCGGTGGGCCAGGCGTAGTTGACGTCGCCGCGCAGGTGTTTCGAACTCATCACATCATAGGCGCCGCCATAGGCCTTGCGCGTGATCAGGGTCAGTTTCGGCACGGTCGCCTCGGCATAGGCGAACAGCAGCTTGGCCCCGTGTTTGATCAAGGCGCCATACTCCTGCTTGGTCCCCGGCATGAAGCCCGGCACGTCCACCAGCGTCACCAGAGGAATGTCGAAGGCGTCGCAGAAGCGCACGAACCGCGCGGCCTTGCGGCTTGAATCGATGTCCAGCACGCCCGCCAGCACCTGGGGCTGGTTGGCGACGATCCCGACCGTCTGGCCGTCCAGCCGGCCGAAGCCGCAGATGATGTTCCTGGCGAAGTCGGCCCCGATCTCGAAGAAGTCGGCCTCGTCGACCACCTTCAGGATCAGCTCCTTCATGTCATAGGGCTGGTTCGGATTGGCCGGGATCAGGGTGTCCAGGCTCGGCTCATCCCGCTCGGGCTCGTCATAGCTTTCGCGCACCGGCGGCTTTTCGCGGTTCGACAGCGGCAGGAAGCCGATCAGGCGACGCACCTCCGACAGGGCCTCCAGATCGTTCTCGAACGCCCCGTCCGCCACGCCCGACTTGCCGGCGTGGACGCGGGCGCCGCCCAGATCCTCGTGGCTGACCACCTCATTGGTGACGGTCTTCACCACGTCGGGGCCGGTCACATACATGTAGCTCGTGTCCTTCACCATGAAGATGAAGTCGGTGATGGCGGGCGAATAGACGTCGCCGCCCGCGCACGGGCCCATGATCACGCTGATCTGAGGGATGACCCCGCTGGCCAGGGTATTCTGCAGGAAGATGTCGGCGTAACCGGCAAGGCTCTCGACCCCCTCTTGGATCCGCGCCCCGCCGGCGTCGAACAGGCCGATGATCGGCGCGCCGGTGGTCAGGGCCATCTTCTGCAGCTTGACGATCTTGGCCGCATGGGCGCCCGACAGGCTGCCGCCGAAGACGGTGAAGTCCTTGGAGAAGACATAGACCAGCCGTCCGCCGATGGTGCCGCGACCCGTCACCACCCCGTCGCCGGGGATGCGCTGATCCTGCATGCCGAAGTCGTGGCTGCGGTGCTCGACGAACATGTCGGTCTCCTCGAAGGAGCCCTCGTCAAGTAGCACGTCGATGCGTTCGCGCGCCGTCAGCTTGCCCTTGGCGTGCTGGGCGGCGATACGCTTTTCCCCACCGCCCAGTTTGGCGGCGGCGCGACGGCGCTCCAGTTCTTCAAGGATGGCTTGAGTCATGATGGATCTTCGCCTCTCGTTCAAAGAACGCGTGGCGCCTTCATCGCAAAATGGCAAACGCAACTTTGCAAAAAGTGTGGAACTGCGCGGGCTTGCAAAGGATGGGGATATGATCTGCAAAGTTGCGAATGGCTGAGAAGCTTTTCTTGGGCGCCAAGCTGCGCAAACTGCGCGAGGCGCGCGGCTGGACGCTGGAGGCCTGCGCCGAGCGGCTGGGCCTGTCTCCGTCCTATCTGTCGCAGATCGAGACCAACCAGCGCCCGGCGACCGCGCGCGTCCTGATCGCCCTGACCCGCGCCTTTCATGTGGACGCCAGTCTGTTCGATCTGGAGGGCGACGCCCGCCTGATCGCCGATTTGCGCGAGGCGACCACCGACATCGCAGGTCAGGCCGAGCCGCCCACGGCCGCAGAGCTGAAACAGGCCGTCGCCAACACCCCGCGTCTGGCCCGCCAGTTTCTGGCCCTGCATCAGACCTTCCGTCGTCTGGACGAGCGGGTGAAGGCGCTGGACGACACCCTGGGCCGGGATGAACACGGCGCCAGTGTCGCCCTTTTGCCCTACGAAGAGGTGCGCGACTTCTTCCACTATCGCGACAACTACATCGACACGCTGGACACCGCGGCCGAGACGCTGGCGGCGACGCTGGTGCAGGACGGCCAGATCGAGCGGGCGCTGGAGTCTGCGCTGAGCCAGGCGCACGGCGTTCGCGTCGCCTATGTCGCCGGTCAGGAGGCCCTGCGTCGCTACGATCCCGCCAGCCGCGTCCTGACGCTGGACGCCTGGCAGCCCGGCGCGACGCGGTCGTTTCAGCTGGCGCACCAGTTGGCCCTGCTGTCCTTCCGCGACCTGATCGAGGCCGAGCTGGATCAGGCCGCCTTCCGCACGGACGCGGCACGCGACGTGGCCCGGGTCGGCTTGGCCAATTATGCGGCCGGCGCGTTGCTCTTGCCCTATCGCGCCTTCCTGGAGGCCGCGCGCGAGGAGAAGCACGACATCGACCGGCTGCGCACCCGTTTCCAGGTCAGTTTCGAACAGGTCTGCCACCGGCTTTCGACCCTGCAACGGCCCGGCTGGCGCGGCGTGCCCTTCTATTTCGCCCGCGTGGACATGGCCGGCAACATCACCAAGCGCCACAGCGCCACCCGCTTCCAGTTCGCCCGCTTCGGCGGCGCCTGCCCCCTGTGGAACGTGCACGAGGCCTTCGCGGCGCCCGACCGGATCGGGGTGCAGCTGGCCGAGATGCCCGACGGATCGCGCTACATCTCCATCGCCCGCAGCGTGTCCAAGCCCAGCGGCTCCTACTTGGCCAACGACCGCCGCTACGCCCTGTCCCTGGGCTGCGAGGTCGAACATGCGGGCGCCCTGGTCTATGCCGCCGGCCTTGATCTGAACGGCCCGGCCGCCCGGATCGGCGTCAGTTGCCGCATCTGCGAGCGCACCGACTGCACCCAGCGCGCCTTCCCGCCCCTCGACCGCGCCCTTCACGTGCCCGAGAACGAGCGCGGCGTGGTGCCCTATGTGCTGGATGGCCCGCGTCCCGACCGCTATTGATCGGGGCATGACCTCCAACACACCCATCGGCGTCGCCGTCGTCGGCTATGGCCTGGCGGGCCAGACCTTCCACGCCCCCCTGATCGCCGCGACCCCCGGCCTGCGCCTGACCGCCGTCGTCTCGTCCCGGCCTGAAGCGGTCCACGCCGACCTGCCCGACGTCGAGGTCCTCCCCGACCTGAACGCCGCCCTCGCCCGCGACGACATCGGCCTGATCATCGTCGCTACCCCCGACACCCTGCACGCCGAACAGTCGATCGCCGCACTGAGGGCCGGCAAGTCGGTAGTGGTGGACAAGCCCTTCGCCGCCACTCTGGCTGACGCCGAAGCAGTCGCCTCCTTTGCAGCGTCATCGCCCGGCGTTTTCAGCGTCTTTCAGAACCGCCGCTGGGACGCCGACTTCCTGACGCTGCGTCGCCTGATTGACCAGCGCGAACTGGGCGACGTCGCCGTGTTCGAAAGCCATTACGACCGCTTCCGCCCCACCGTCACCGACCGCTGGAAGGACCAGCGCGACGGCGGCGTCTGGGCCGACCTGGGCCCGCATCTGATCGACCAGGCGGTCCGGCTGTTCGGCCCGCCGCTGGCCATCTATGCCGACCTCCAGGCCCAGCGTGTCGGCGCCACGGCCATCGACTACGCCCACGTTCTGCTGCGCTACGACCGGCTGCGCGTCATCCTGAACATGAGCCACCTCGCCGCCGAGGCCAGCCTCCGCTACGCCGTCCACGGCACGGGCGGCAGCTTCATCAAACGCGGCCTCGACGCCCAGGAGAGCCAGTCCAAGGCCGGCCTGCGTCCCGGCGACGCCGAATGGGGCGTCGATCCTTCGCCCGGCGTGCTGACCAAACAGACCGACGGCGAAACGGTCCGCACCACGCCGACGCCCGCACGCGGCGACTATCCCGCCTTCTACGCCGCTATGCGCGAGGCGATCCTTGGCAAGGGCCCGCCGCCCGTACCGGCCGACCAGGCCCTGACCGTCATGCGCATCCTCGACGCCGGTCTGCGCAGCGCGGCGGAGCGGCGCGAGATCGCTCTCTAGCTCTTCTTACGGCCCTTCGACGTCGCTGCCGGAGCGTGGGCCAGGCGCAGCAGATTGGCCGCGCCCGGCGCCCCAAACGGCGTGCCCGCCAGGATCAGGATGCGCTGGCCCGGCTCGGCCAGACCATATTTCACCGCGCTGTTGACGGCGTCGTCCGTCACGGCCTCCAAGGAGTCCGGCTGCTCGCCCAGACGCGGTTCTAGCCCCCAGACCAAGGCCAGCCGGCGCGCGGTGTTGGGATTGGGCGTCAGGACCAGGATCGGCTTCAGCGGCCGCTCACGCGCCATTCGCCGCGCGGTGCCGCCCAGGGTCGTGAACACCACCAGACAGCCGGTCGAAGGCGCATTCGCCGCCATCCGCGCAGCCCCGACCAACGCGTCCACATCATGCTCATCCATGCCGGCGTGTTCGGCGCCCATCAGGCTGGGCCACATCGGATCGCGTTCGACCCGCTCGATGATCCGGCTCATGATGCCCACGGATTCCAGCGGATAGTCGCCCGACGCCGTCTCGGCCGACAGCATCAGGGCGTCCGCGCCCTCATAAACCGCATTGGCCACATCGGTCGCCTCGGCGCGGGTCGGGGCCGGGGCGCTGGTCATGGATTCCAGCATCTGCGTCGCCACGATCACAGGCACGCCGCGATTGCGGGCCGCGCGCACGATCTGCTTTTGCGCCACCGGCACATCTTCGGGATCCAGCTCGACGCCCAGATCGCCGCGCGCCACCATCACCCCGTCGCAATAGTCCAGGATGGCTTCCAGATCGGCCAGGGCCGCCGGCTTCTCGATCTTGGCGAGGCAGGCCGCCTGACCATTCACGATCCGCTTCAGCTCGGCCATGTCCTCGGGCTTCTGCACGAAGCTGAGCGCCACCCAATCCACGCCCATCCGCAGGGCGAAGGCCAGGTCCTCACGGTCCTTGGGCGTCAGGGCCGAGACCGGGATCACCGCCTCCGGCACCGCCACGCCCTTGCGGTCCGACAGCTTCGAGCCGCTCTCGACCGTCACATCGGCCCACTCGTCGGTCCGCTCGCCTACACGCAGCCGCACCCGGCCGTCGTCCAGAAGCAGCAGCATGCCTTTGCGCAGCGCCTTGAAGATTTCGGGATGCGGCATCTGCACCCGCGTCTCGTCGCCGGGCGTCGGGTCCAAGTCGAAACGCATGGTGTGGCCCGGCTTGACCGCGATCTCGACGTCCTTGAACCGCCCCAAACGCAGCTTCGGCCCTTGAAGGTCGGCCAATACGCCCAGCGGACGCTGCAGGGCCATTTCGGCGCCGCGCACCGCCTTCAATGCGGCGGCGTGATCCTCATGCGACCCGTGGCTGAAGTTCAGGCGAAAGACGTCCACGCCCGCCTGGGCCAGCGCCTTGACGGTGCTGGGCGCACGGCTGGCGGGTCCCAGGGTGGCGACGATGCGCGCGCGACGGGCTCGATTCATGACGTTTCCTGTTGGCTCTCTCGGACGGCCGAACGAGGCCGCCTGGGCGATTTCGCCTCTTCTGCCAACGAAACCCGCGCTGCGTAAGGCCGCCTTCTCCTCAGGAAACATGAGTTGACGGCCGGAAACAGGAGTTTATCTGGCCGCCGCCCCGCAAGCCGCCACGGCAAATCCGTTCAGATCGATGCAGCGGCCCTCGACCCGGGGCGCGGCGACGCCGATCACATGGGCGAGGGTCGGGGCGATATCGACGGTCCGGATCGGCAGGAACCGCTCCTCGGCCTTGGCGCCCGGCCACCAGAAGATGATCGGCACGCGGCGGTCATATTCCCACGGCGTTCCGTGTCCGGCCAGGGTCGAACCGACGCGGCCGCCCGAGGTGGTGTTCTGGGTCCAGGCGAACTGGATGTCGGGCGATCGCTCGGCGACGGTCGACAGCCGCATCCGCTCGCGCACCGTCATCATCTCCGGCTGACGGCTGTCCGGCAGAGGCTCTGCCAGCAGCCGGTCGCGCGTCTCGGCGAAGGCCACGTCCGGTAGGGCGCGCAGCATCTCGACCGCCGCCTCCGCCACCTGTGTCCGCAACGGATCGGGCAGCGACCTGTGATCCGCATCGGCGACCATCCAGCCGCTTCCGCCGGACTGCAGCGGATCGGCGTCCAGGTTGAAGCGCGCCTTCAGCGCGGCGTTGACGCCCTTGATCGCATCGGTGTCGGCGCGGTGCGCCTGCGGATAGCCATTCTCATGCAGCCGCTCGACGAAGTCCGAGCCGCCGTGGTCGGCCGTCAGAACCACCAGCGCGCCGCCCGGAACCTCGGCCAGCTTATCCAGGAAGGCGCCCAGCGCCGTATCCAGCCGGTGCATCTGCTCGCACATCTCCGGCCCTTGGGTGCCGTACATATGGCCGATCCGGTCGGTGGCCGACAGGCTGACGCCCAGCATGTCGGTCGCCGTCCCCTGCCCCAACTTCTGGCTGTCCAGCAGATATTCCGCCGCCTTCAGCGTCTGCTCGTCCAGCAATGGCGAGGTGTCGAACTTCAGCCCCGCCGGCGGCAGCACCGAATGGAAGGTCTGGCCGCGAATGGTCCAGTCGCCCGCCAGCGCCCGGCAGTCCGCGTTCTGATAGTCCCAGGCTGTCGGCGTCGCCGCCGTCCAGGCGTTGAAGTCACGGTTGAACGCCGCAACCGGCGCCAGCTTTGTCTCGGCCGTCTGACCCGGCTCGACAAAGGTCGTCAGTCCAAACCCGTCGGTGAACCAGAAGGCCTGCCCCTGATGACCGGCCAGATTGATCGCCCCGCGATCCTTGCCGGAGACCGCCATCACCTTGCTGTCCGGGCTGACGGCCTTCAGCCAATCGCCCAGCGTCGTCGCGCGCAGCTGATCCGGCCCCACTGGCCCGTTGTCGGTGTCGTCGCGGCCGTGCGCCAGATGGTTCTGGGGCGCGGCCAGGCAATAGACCTCCTTGCCGGTCTTGCCGTCGATCCAGTCGTTGGCGGGAATGCCGGTCTCGGCCGGGTGCATGCCGGTCAGAACCGTGGAGTGGCCGGGGCAGGTCTCGGTCAGACCGTGGGTCTGATAGCCGTTGATCGACACCAGTCCTTGGTCGGCCAACCGGCGCAGGCCGCCGCTGTAGCGGCTGCGATACTGGTTGAAGAGGTTGGCGCTGAACTGATCGACCACGATGGTCACGATCAGTTTGGGCGGCGTAAGGGCCGCGAGCGACGACTGCGGCGCAGCGGCCTGAACCGCCGGCTGGGCGACCGGCGCGCCCGCACAGGCGGCGCCAGCGATCGACAAGACGGCCAGACACGCGGCGGCGACGTGACGCGACAGGGACATGAACAACTCCAACAACAGCCGTGCGGCCTCTAGCTGTTGCGGATGGCGCCCGCGTGACAGCCCGGCTCGCTCCTAGTGCGATTCCCTGGAGCGCAGGCGCGCGACCTGATGCAGGACCAGCACCACCACCCCGCCGACGATCAGCCCGATCACGGCCGAGGCCACCGCCGTCGTCAGCCAGCTCATCACGCGGGCCAACGGCCCGAACAGTTCGCCGACGGCATGCGACAGATGCTCGACCGGTACCGCCGGCCAGTGCAGCCCCAGCGTATGGGAACCATGCAGCAGAATGCCGCCGCCGACCCACAGCATGGCCGCCGTGCCGATCGCCGACAAGGCGCTCATCACCATCGGCATGCCCTTGACCAGACCCCGTCCCAGGGCGCGCACCCCGCCGTTGGGCCGCTGGGCCAGATGCAGGCCGATGTCGTCCATCTTCACGATCAGGCCGACTGCGCCATAGACGACGACGGTCATGGCGATGCCGACCACAGCCAGCACAGCGGCCTGGGTCAGGATCGGCTGCGCCGCGACATCGGCCAGGGCGATGGCCATGATCTCGGCCGACAGGATCAGGTCGGTGCGCACCGCCCCCGACACCGTCGTCTTCTCCAGCGCCGCTGCATCGCGCGCGACCGGCGTGGCATCCTCATGCCCGCCGTGCCCCATCGCCTCCAACAGCTTTTCCGCACCCTCGAAACACAGATAGGTCCCGCCGCACATCAGGATCGGGGTGATGGCCCAGGGCGCGAAGGCGCTGAGCACCAAGGCCACCGGCAGGATGAAGATCAGCTTGTTGCGAAACGACCCGAGCGCGATCTTGCTGATGATCGGCAGCTCGCGGCTGGGCGACAGGCCCATGACATAGCGCGGCGTCACCGCCGCATCGTCCACCACCACGCCGGCGGCCTTGGTCGAGGCCTTGCCCGCCGCCGCTCCCACGTCATCCAGCGACGCGGCCGCCAGCTTTGCGATGCCGGCGACGTCGTCCAGCAGCGCGATCAGTCCAGACGGCATAGTCAGTCTTCCCGGCTGGGCGGCACATTGACGCCCTGCGATTTCAGATAGGATTTGATGTTGCGCGCGGCCTGGCGGATGCGCTGCTCGTTCTCGACCATGGCGATGCGCACGAAGCCCTCGCCGTTCTCGCCATAGCCGACGCCCGCCGCCACCGCGACCTTGGCGTGGGTCAGCAACTGCTTGGAAAACTCCAGACTGCCCAGATGCTTCAGCGCCGGCGGCAAGGGCGCCCAGGCGAACATGGAGGCGGCCGGCTTGGGAATGTCCCAGCCCGCACGGCCGAAACTCTCGACCAGCACGTCACGCCGTCGGTGATAGAGTTTGCGGTTCTGCTCGACGATGTCCTGCGGCCCGTTCAGCGCGGCGCACGCCGCCGCCTGGATCGGCGTGAAGGCGCCGTAGTCGAGGTAAGATTTCACCCGCGTCATCGCCGCGATCAGCGTCTTGTTGCCGACCGCAAACCCCATGCGCCAGCCGGCCATGCTGTAGGTCTTCGACAGCGAGGTGAACTCGATCGCCACGTCCTTGGCGCCCGGCACCTGCAGGATCGAGACCGTCGGCTTGCCGTCGTAATAGAGCTCCGAATAGGCCAGATCGCTGATGATCCACAGATCGTTCGCCTTGGCGAAGTCCACGACGCGTTCATAGAAGGCCAGATCGACCGTCTCCGCGGTCGGGTTCGACGGATAGTTCATGACCAGGATCTTGGGCCGGGGCACGGTGAAGGCCATGGCCCGCTCCAGCGCCTCGAAATATTTCTCGTCCGGCGTGGTCGGCACGCTGCGGATCGCGGCGCCGGCGATGATGAAGCCGAAGGTGTGGATCGGATAGGACGGATTGGGCGCTAGGATCACGTCGCCCGGCTCGGTGATGGCGGTAGCCAGACTGGCCAACCCCTCCTTGGAGCCCATGGTGACGATCACCTCGGTCTCGGGATCCACATCGACGCCGAAGCGGCGGCCGTAATAGTTGGCCTGGGCGCGGCGCAGGCCGGGGATGCCGCGTGACGCTGAATAGCCGTGGGCGTCGGGCTTCCTGGCCACCTCGATCAGCTTGTCGATCACATGCTGCGGCGGCGGCAGGTCCGGGTTGCCCATGCCCAGGTCGATCACGTCCTCGCCCGCCGCACGGGCCGCCGCGCGCATCGCATTGGTCTCGGCGATGACATAGGGCGGCAACCGCTTCATGCGGTAGAATTCTTCGGACATGACAGGCTCGTCGTTGGGATCTGCGGCCGTGGATCGACCGCCTATATAGCGCTTAGCGCGCCAGCGGCCTCGCGCAACACCATTGAAGGTCATTTTCACCCGTCAGGCGGACGAAATCTGTGCGTCGCGCAAAAACCTGGTCGAGAAGACAGCCGGTCCGCGTTCTCAATAGCTCAACCGCAGACCGATGCTGATCGTTCGCGGCGGGCCGTATCCGGCGACGCCCGTGCCCGTTTCCGACACCTCGACATCCTCGTCGAACAGATTGTCCGCCGCCACCCAAAGAGTCGCGCTCCGCGTGAAGGCCCACTCCCCTCGCGCATCCAGCGTCACGGCGGCGTCCAGCACACGGCTGTTCAGGTCGTCATCGAACCGGCTCGATTCATAACGTGCGGCCAGGGCCAGGGTCAGTCGATCGGTCGCGCGCCAATCCAGCCCGGCCGTCGCGCTCCATTCCGGCGCCTGGGCAGGACGCAAGCCGGTCAGCTGCGCGGCGGACGATCCGCCGTCGATCTCGGCGTCGGTCCAGGACGCAGCGGCGTTCAGTGACACGGCTGACGACAGGTCCAGCGCCCCCGTCAGTTCTACGCCCCAGGCATCGATGGTCCCGGCGTTCTGGCGCTGGCGCAGCACGCCGCCTGCCGGCACGAACCCGGCGCGCGGGAAGGTCGCCGGCCCGGACCCGAGCGTCACATTGACGATGGCGTCTTCGATCTGATTCCAGAACACCGACGCACCCCAACGCATGCCCTCGCGGTCGAAGGCCAATCCCGTCTCCACGCCCTTTAGCGTTTCCGGCGTCAGGGCGGCGTTGGCCTCGGTGATGTCGTTGCCGACGCGGAACGGCCGGTGCAGTTCGTTCAGCGTCGCCGGCCGGAATCCGGAATAGGCCGCCGCCCGCGCCGCATAGCCGCCGCCCAGATCACGCCGAAGGGCCAGACGCGCGCTGACCACCTCGCCCGACCGATCCGGATCACTTTCGTTCAGCAGGACCGCGCCGGTCGCCAGCGTGTTCTCCTGACGGAATCCGCCGGCATTCTCCCACCGATCCACCCGCAGTCCGCCGGCCACCAGCCAGTCGGCCGCGGTCCAGGACGCATCGACATAGGCCCCGGCCACCGCCGTCTCCCCGCCCGCACGCCGAATGCGGGTGAAGCCGGCTCCTGTCGGATTGCTGAACAGTTCATTGGTTTCGCCGTCGTTGAAGCGCGCATCAGCGCCCAACTCCCACTCCAGCCGTCCGCCCGCAAAATCCGTCATGCGGCGGCGAAGCGCCGCATTCAGTCCCCATCCCGTCGCAGGCGTCTTGAACTGATCGTTGGCCGGCGTCGTGGTCGAGCGGTCGGCCGACACCGAGGCCGAACTATTGGCCAGATTGCTGTCGATCCGCCATGCCTGCAGCCGCCAGCCATAGCCGTCGGCCGTCGGCGCTCGTGCCGCCGTCGCGCTCATGCTGTGCCCGCTGGCGTTGGCGCGCGTTCCGGCCAGACCCGATCCGCGATCCTCCTCCCAGGTCGCCGCCCGGACCGACAGGTTCGCCTGTCCCAAGGCCGTATCGACCCGCAGCGATGCACTTCGGCTGTCGAGATCCAGCGGCGTGTCCGCCGCGCCTGCCGCCGGCCCGCGCACGGGCACATAGCCGTCGCTGACTTCGCGCAAGCCGCTCAACGTCACCGCCAGAGGTCCCAGTCGCGTGGAGGCGGACCCCGCCGCCCGCAAGCCGCCGCGCTCGGACGCGGACACATCGAGCGCGCCGCCTTTCCCGCGTTCACGCAGGGTGATCGTGCCCGTCAGCGCGCCCGCGCCATAGGGGCCCGAGCCCGCGCCCCGGATCACATCCAGGCTCTCCAGAGATTCCGGCGTCGCCTGGGACCAGATGACCCAGCCCCCGAACGGATCGTTCAGCGGCACGCCGTCCAGCATCACCAGCGTCCGACCTGCCCCGGACGGCGCGATGGCCCTCAGCGAAATCCCTTGCGTCGTCGGATTGGCCGCCGCGCTGCTGGTGCGTCGAAACAGCGACACCGCCGGCACGGATCGCAATGCCTCGTCCAGACGCGACGACCTGGACAGCACCGCCTCGTCGATCCGCACCACCGAAAACGCAGCATCAGCCGCCGCCGGCGGCAGACGCGCGGCGGTGACGACGATCTCGGGCAAGGCGGTGGGCGTGACGGGGGGAGGAACGTCCTGGATCATGCGCCGTCAGTAGGCGGTCGTTTCGCCACATCAAAGCCCGGCGACCCGAAACGCCCGGAAAAGCGCGAGACAGATCGCCGCCCCCTCGATAACAACCGTATCGAACAGTCCAAGGGGAAGCACGTGGGTCTGGGAACGCTCGTCAGGGGTCTGATCTTCGGTAAGGACGCCGACCGCAGGCGACGGTCCGCCAAGGCGGCGCGAATCCGCGCCCTGCCCGACCGACAGGTGATGGCCGACAGCTATGTTCCAGCGTTGGCGGCCGACGGCGGGCGCATCCTGTGGGTCGGTTGCCGCGAGTATACTCTGGACGACTACGCCTTGCTGGAGGCGCAGGGCGGCGAGGTCTGGACCACCGACATCGATCCGGCGGCCGCACGCTGGGGCCGCGAAGGTCGCCACCGCACCGGCGACATATGCGAGGCGGATCGGCTGTTCTCGGACCTGACCTTCGACGCCGTCGTCTGCAACGGCGTGCTGGGTTACGGCGTCGACAGTCCCGACCAGCAGCAGCGCGCCTTGAAGGCTATGGCGCCCATCCTACGCCCCGGCGGTCGCCTGCTGCTGGGCTGGAACACCGACAAGATCGCCGATCCCGTCGCCGCCGGTTTGACTTATGCCGACTTCCAGGCCGCGCCTCTGGGCGACCAGCCGACGCGCGTGCGATTCGACGCAGTTACCCACGTCTACGACAGCCTTGTCCGGAGAGGCTGAAGCCTAGCCCTGAAGCCGGGTCAGCAACGCCGTCGGTCCGAACAGAGGACGCCGGCGCAGCGTCGGCTGCGGCGTGACGAACGCCTTGTCGACCAAGGCCTCGCGCAAGGCGTCCAGCTCGGCGGCGCGCGCGGCCGGCGAATGCACCCGCTCGACATAGGCCTGCCCGCCACGCGCCAGGGCCAGACGTTCATCGGGGTGTTCGACCAGACGCATCATGGCGCTTGTCAGAGAGCCGGCCTCCTCGACATCGACATACAGCGCATATTCGCCGCTGGCTTCGCGCAAGCCGCCGCGTCCCGACGAGATCAGCGCCGCGCCCGCTGCATGGGCCTCCAGCGCGGCCAGTCCCAGGGCCTCGCGCACGCGCGACGGCGTGACCGCGATGGCGGCGCGCTGCGTCATCGCCCGCACCGCGTCCAGCGACGCCGACTTGTGGATTTCGACCCGGTCGCCAAACCGTTCCAGCATCTGCACCTGCGGCGCGGCCCAGTCCTGATGCTTGTTCCAGTCGCCCAGCATCAGTGCGCCGCGCCAGTCGGGATGACGATCCAACGTCTCGGCCAGGGCTGCGCAGAACAGGTCCAGCCCTTTGTCCCTCATCGCCCGCCCCGAAAACAGGATCAGGTTCTCGCGCTGCTCGGGCGATGCGCGCCAGGCGTCGCTTTGGATCGGATTGCAAACCGATGAGACGCGCCCGGCCAGCCGAGGATAGTCCATCGCGAACTCTTCACCCGCCGCCCGGCTGACGAACACCAGACGGTCGAACCGCGCCAGACGACGGCCATAGCGCAAGCGTTCGATCAGGTTGCGCGACGGCTTGATCCGCGTGTGGCGATAAAGAACGTGGATCGCGTCCGGCAACTGCCGCGCCAACTCCGACGCCGCCTTCAGCTGCTGATGGTATTCCACAATGTCCGGCGACAGTTTCGCCAGAACGTCCATCACCGCCGCATTTCGCGCCTTGCGGCCCAGCCCAGCCGGCACCGTCACCATCTGCACGCCCGCCGGCGTCGGCCCGCCGGCATCGGCGATCAGCGTCACCAACCGGTTCAGACGGCTGTGCGCGGACAGGGTGCGCACCACCGTCTCCATGGAGTTGGTCTTGTCCGGACAGAAGGTGCAGCCTCGCGGCAAAACGACGGCGATGCGCATGGTCTAGCCTTCCTTCCGAACGGAAGCGGTCCCGAAAATCGTGGGATGGACGGCGGCGCCGGTGGCGCGGCGACCGCGCGGCCCGTTCAAGCCCAGCAGGCGACGCGCCTTGAACCCAGCCTTCAACCAAGGCTCCGCCGACGACTGGCGGATGCCCTTCACGTCGATGAAGGTGATGTCGCCGTGACCCGACAGGGTGTGGAAGCCATCGCCGAAGCCCGCGATCAGATCGCCCGCCTCGAACCGTTTCACTACCGAGGCCGAGAAGGTCTCCGGCGTCAGGGCGTCGATCCGCAGCAGATTGATCGCCGCCCCATAGGTCTGGGCGCAATCCTGAACCGGCAGATGTAAGGCGCCGTCATGGACGAAGGCCGATCCGCCCGGCCGCGAGGTCTGAAAACCGCTTATCACCGGATTGCCGGAATGCGCCGTCCACGGCCCCGTCAGGCTGTCGGCCCAGGCGATGTGCAGTTCGCGCATCGCCCGGTCGTCCGGTCCGGGCAGCGCATGGAACATCCACCACCGGCCGTCGTGCTTCACCACCGTGGCGTCGACGGCCGCCGCCTCGCCGATGCGGGCCACCGCCTCCCACTGATCCGGGAAACGGACACAGCGATAGAGGATCAGCCCGCCGCTCTTGTAGCCTTCGGGCAGCATGTAGAGTTCGCCGCCGTCCTCGATCAGTGTCGGATAGGACAGGTGCCAGGGCTCGGACAGGGCCACGCCCTGCCTCACCAGCCGGTCGTCGGCGTCATACTGGCGATAGTGAATCTCGCCGCGGCGCACATGATAGTCGAACGCCTCGACGAAGACGGTCAGCACGCCATCTCGGGTGATCCCGAACGGGTCCGCGACATAGGCATGAGGGCCGCAGTCAGGCAGCCAGACGATTTCTTCCGCGCGCGGCTCATGGTCAACGAAGCTGCTTAAGGGACGGCGGATGAAGCCCGAGCGCCAGAGATCGAACACGACGACGCCCTAGCCGACCGAAAGAACCGGGGCCGTCGTGCCGTCATGTCCTGCAAAAGCGCGCATCTGGGTCCTGCTCGTCGCCGCAACCCGGCGCCTTCATGACAAGGACGCCGCCGACCAGCCCTTGCCTCATGAAAATCGTCACGGCATTGAAGGTCTTGGCCTGTTTGGCTGCACGAGAGGACTTCGCCCGTTTGACCGCGCCTGCCGCGCATCCCCTGATCGCCGCCTATCTTGAGCAGCGCGAGGATCTGGCCCGGTTCTGCCGCGCGCGGCTGGGCGGCGCGTCTGGCGATGTCGATGATGTGCTGCAGGACATCTATCTCAAGGTCTCGACGCTCGATCTTGACCCGTCGCCGGACAATCCTCGCGCCTTTCTATTTCGCCTGACCTCCAACCTGCTGATGGATCGCTGGCGGTCAGGGCAGCGGTCGGCCAACCGCGACGCCCAGTGGCGTCAGCTGAACCACGAGACGGGCGCCGCCGAAGACCTGGACGCGGCCCCTTCGGCAGAGGCGGTCGTGGCCGGGCGCGAGAAACTGGCGCGCCTTCTCGCCGCCTTGGATACCCTGCCCGCCAAGACCCAGACCGTCTTTCGGCTGCACAAGTTCGATGGGGTCAGCTATGCCGACGTCGCCGTCCAAATGGGCATTTCGCGCAGTTCGGTCGAGAAGCACATGATGGACGCGCTGCGCGTTCTTTCCCGCAAGGTTCAACCGTGATGCCGGTGCTTTTCACGCCCTGGGGGAATTTGTCTGAAGGTGAAAGCTTGGCGGCGCCGTCTTGCTATCAGGAGGCGCGTTGCACGGCGTTCCTCCAGGCTGGGATCGGATGACCGCACAAACCGACATCGAGGAAAAGGCGCTGCACTGGTTCGTCGTCCTGCGTGACGACGATGCGCCCGAATCCGCCTGGCTTGAATTCCAGGACTGGTTGGAGGCGTCGCCGACCCACGCCGCCGCCTATGACGCCGTCGAGCGCCTGTGGGTCGATCTGGACGCCCCTGCCGCACCGACAGAGACCCCGGTCATCGACCTCGCCGCTGCACGTGCACGTCGCGCCAATACACGTTTGCCCTGGCTGGGCGCGGCGATCGGCATCGCCGCCAGCGTAACTCTGGCTGTCGGCCTGTTCCTGTGGCTGACGCCGGGCTCGCAAATCTACGCCACCACCGACGCGCCCTTGACGGTCGCGCTCGAAGATGGATCGCACGTCTATCTGAACCGCCATTCCACCTTGGACGTCCGATTCGACGGCGACAACCGCTCGGTGTCGCTGACTGAGGGCGAGGCGGCCTTCGACATCGCCCACGACCCTGCCCATCCGTTCATCGTCGCGGCCGGCGATCATCAGGTCGAGGTGCTGGGCACCGCCTTCAACGTGCTGAACCATGGCGACCGTTTCGCCGTCGCCGTGGAGCGTGGCGTAGTCGCCGTCACCCCCGTCAACGCGCCCAAGGTCCGCCTGGTCGCCGGTCAGGCGCTGGCGCAGAGCGGCGAGCAGGCCCCAGCCCTGTCGCAAGTGTCTCCGGACCAGACTTCGCCTTGGCGACAAGGCGTTCTCGTCTATCGCAACCGACCGATGACTGATGTCGCGGACGATCTTTCGCGTTATCTCGACAAGCCGGTCGTGCTATCGACATCGGCTCGGGCGCTGCGGTTCACCGGCGCCCTTCGCATTGGCGACGAGGCCGTGATGTTGAAGCAGTTGCAGGATTTCGCCCCCGTCCGCGTGGACGCATCTTCGCGTGAAGTCCGCGTCAACGCCCGTGAGGTCGGTTAAGGGCGGGCGGCCCGAACGCCTCGGCCGGTCCAAGCCACACGCCGCCGCCCTTCTTCCCAGTCTCTTTCTGCTCGCCACGACGGCCCTGAGCACGCCGGCGCAGGCGGATGCGCGTCTGTTCGACATCTACATCCCGCGCCAGTCCGTAGACGACGCCCTGCTGGACCTGGCGCTTCAGGCCCGCGTTTCACTGGGCGGCAGCCTGACGTCGTGTTCAGGCGTCAGCCCAGCGATCAGTGGCCGGATGTCGCTGGACGCGGCCCTCACACGATTGCTGGCGGGCAGCGGATGTCGCTACGCCATCCGCCAGGACGGCGCTGTGATCATCAGCAGGCAGTCGAGCGCAGCGCCCGCTCCCGCTCGACCGATCGCCTCACGCCCGGCCGCTGCTGTGGTTCCGCCGCAAGACGTGGCGCAAGTCAGCGAAGTCGTCGTGACCGCCCCGCGCCGACCCGAACTGATCCAGTCTTCGTCATCGGCAATGACGGCGGTCGGCGCCGACCGCATCACCCGTGCTGGGGTCACGGGCATGCAGGGCCTGGACAGCCTCGTCTCCGGCATGACGGTGACCAATCTCGGCCCCGGCCGGAACAAGATCCTGCTGCGCGGGATATCGGACGGCGTCTTCACCGGCCTGACCCAATCGACTGTCGGCCTGTACCTCGACCTGACGCCGGTGACATACGCCGCCCCGGACCCGGATCTGAAGCTGATCGACATCGACCGGGCCGAGGTGCTGCGCGGACCGCAAGGCACGCTGTACGGTACCGGCCCCATCGGCGGCGTCGTGCGCATCGTCACGCGAGCTCCGGCGATGGGCGAAGAATCCCTGTCGCTCTCTGCGACCCGGTCGCGCACTGACGGCGGCGGCTGGAACTCAGACTATGGCCTGGTCGCGAACCTGCCGATCGCCGGCGACCGCGCCGCGATCCGCGCTGCCCTCTATGGCGAGACCTACAGCGGCTATATCAACGACGTCGAACTGAACCTGCGGCGGGTCAATGACGGCACGCGACGCGGCGGCCGGCTGTCCGCCGCGCTGGAGATTTCGCCCGGCTGGACGGCGCGCGCCGGCGTCGTTCACCAGTCCATCGTCACCGAGGACACCCACTACGTCTATCGCGGCCTCGGCCCTTTGAGGCGCGCCAATCTGGTTCGCGAACCGCATCAGAACCGCTTCGACCAGGGCTCGGCCTCGATCGAGGGACGCGGCGCCTGGGGCCGGCTGAACGCCTCGGTCTCGGTCGTCGAGCATGGTTTCAAGAGCCGCTATGACGCCTCCAGCGCCCTTCGTCGCTTCGGATCGGGCTGGCGCATCGGCGCGCTGGACGAAGGCAAGGATATTCACCTGGTCGTCGGCGAGGCCAACTTCGCCTCTCCCGATATCGGTCGCTGGCGCTGGCTGGCCGGCGGCCTGGTGTCATCCAACACCACACGCACCAATCCCGTCCTGTCCGCCCTGACGCCCGAGCCTCGCGCCATCTATTCCGAGGCGCGGCGCGACCGGCTGAACGAGGCCGCCGTTTACGGCGAAGCGTCGCTGGATCTGCCCTACGACCTGACCTTGACCGCCGGGGCCCGCTACTACGCCCTTGAATACGACACCACCTCCCTGGTTCGACAGTTCAGCCGCTCGCGATCCTTCGACGGGCGAGGTGAATCCGCCGGCTTTACGCCCAAGATCGCCCTCGCCTGGCAGCCCAGCGATCGCCTGAATCTTTCCGCCCTCATCAGTCGTGGGCACCGGGCCGGCGGCTTCAACACCGCCGGCGTCATCGGTCAGGACTTCAGCGGTCTTTCCGATTCACCGGCGCGCCAATACCAGCCGGATAGTCTATGGAACGCCGAGTTGGGGGCCAAGTACCGATCGGCGGACGGTCGCGCCCGCTTCCGCGCCGCCGTCTACGCCGCACGCTGGCGCAATGTGCAGAGCGACCAGTTTTTGCCCAGCGGCCTGGCCTATGTCGTCAACGTCGGCGACGGCGCCGACAAGGGCTTCGAGGTCGAGGCCAACTGGCGCCCCTCTGAGACGCTTGAGCTTTTCGCCAATGGGCTTGTCGCCGACCCACGCATCACCTCGCCCAGCGCGCGGTTTGATTCCCGCCGAGACGCGAGTTTGCCCGGGGTGCCTCGGGCTTCTGCGAGTGTCGGCTTCAGCTGGCGTCGTCCGCTGGGCGAGCGTTTGGCGTTGCTTGCGGACGGCGGCCTTTCCTACGTCGGCGCGTCGCGCCTGACGTTCGACGGACGCCAACAATATCGTATGGGCGATTACGGCACGGGAAGACTGGCCTTTGGCGTCGAAGCGTCGGCGTGGACCGCGACGATCTTCGTGGACAATCTGTTCGACACCGAAGCCAACACCTTCGCCTACAGCGACCCTTTCCGCCTTCCCGACGCCCAAGCCATCACGCCTCTGCGTCCTCGCACCATCGGCCTGACGCTTAGGTGGGGAGCGCCGCAGTAGACCTATTCGGATCGCGGGAGCCTGCGGCTGGATTCCCGATCATCAAACACAAAAAGGCCGCTCGGTTTTGTGCAGTGGAACTTCTTGATGTTTTGTGTCTCTTGCAACCGACCGTGGCCGCAATTGATCGACCAAGAAGTCGACGAACACCCCGGATGCGAGCGGGCACGCCGCCGACGCCGACAAAGACGGCATGGATGGTGTCGCGGTCGCCAGGATTGAAATCTTCAAGCTGCGGCATGAGCTTACCCTTAAGCAATCGCATCGGCGACGCTGAAGTTGCCCACGCGAGTTACGCCGACGCCGGCCGGCGCAAGTTGCGTCAGGCTCTCGCCATTGTTTGCTTCCACGGGGCCGCGAACCGTCAGCGCATAGTCACGACCGTCCCGTCGAAAAGGTCACGCGGGCTCCAACCTTCGGAAGTTGAAGTTCAGAAAGTCATGTTGGCGCCCCCCTGCGGCGGTGATCCGCCGAGCCGTGTGGCTCTACTTTTGCTTCAGCCTCAGCCCAGCGCTTCCTCACCACTCGTGCCGCGATCGACAACACCTTCCACACCCAACGACATCTCATCAGCCGACCAAATCTTTGCCGCTGCTGCGCAGGGGCTCAGGCAGCGTAGCTGGCGGCCTGCGCCTGATATTTCGGCGGGTTGGGCAACGTGCATCTTGCACTTGGCAACCTGACAGCACCGTTCAGCCCGCGCAGGTTAACCCGGCAACGTTCATGTCCGGGCTGACCGAAATAGGGTCATAACGACCGCAGCAGCAGCGAAACACGCTGCTGCTGCGACGTAGAGGCCTCGGATATCCAAGCCTACCTGTTCCAGAATGATGGCAGCGATTGGGGCCATCGCCTGGGGTAAGGCCACTGCCAGATTGTTGAGTCCCATATCCCGACCACGATTGTCTTGTGTGGGAAGTGCATCCGCCAACAATCCCATTTCCACGGATCCATAGCCCCCTTGCCCCAGGCCGTAGATTGCGAAGGCGAAAACCACGACGGTCCATGACGGCGCGATCGCCAAGGCGACGGTAGCCACACAAAGGGCCACCGCTCCCGCCAGAGCAATGGGTTGTCGCTGCACGATACGCGTCCCAAACACCGCCATTAAACTAGCAATGAATACGACACTCACGAAGGCGACGCCCGTTAGCACGGCATGGGAACGTTCCGGAGTACGACCAGGCCATCCGACTGCGTCGGTAACGAAATAAAGCAGATAAATGCTGACAAGGGCGTAGCCGGTCGCGATGAGGAGGCGACCTGTCCAGACCGTAGCGAAATTGCGCGATCGAAACGGCGCAAGCAGCGATCCGCTCCCGCCAGTCTGAGACGACGGCGGTATAGGTTGTCGTTCCGAAGACGACTCATCGAAAACGAGGAGGAAGAAAGCGGCTGCACCAAGAAGAATGCCCGCCAGAAGCGCTAATCTGCCGGGTTCGTACTGCGGACCGAGCGCCATCAGACTGGAGCCCAGAGCGACAGCGAGCGGATACGACAGTCCCAGCATCGCCGAGACAGTACTTCTCAGCGAAATCGGCACGCGATCCGCAAACACGGCTGCGAGCGGAGCCATGAGCACGTTGAACGCAAGTTGAAATCCGACCAAGGCCCATACGAACTCGCCCGGCGTCGACGACCGCCATATGCCGACATAGCTTAAAACCGTCAGCAGCGCCCCAAGCGCAATCCAAGGTCGGCGACGACCAAACCGCGAACGCGTCCGGTCGCTGATCGCGCCCATGGCGATATTGGCCACGGCGGCCGTGATCGCGCCCCAGACCATAGCCCGGCTAAGAATTTGAGTTTTACCCCCGGCGTCAAGAGCGGCGGCGTGGAGCGGAGCGACGATTTGGAACAGGGGCGCCAGACCGATGAAGGCTGCTAGGAAAAGCACCAGATATGCCACCAAGACCAGGGGCGTGCGGCGGGTTTGAGAACGGCTGGAAACTTCACCCTCCTCCATCGAGCGGCCCCCGCCTCTATGGCACGTGGCTCGACACGCTTGCTAGCGCGATCATGGCGTCATCCGGTGTGAGTAGCTGCAACAAAATGCGATCGGCAAATCACTTGTGACAACGCTGTCAGATGCTAGGGTTTTCGCGAGGATCGTGCGGCACGTCGGCGTATGGGCGTCGCTCATGAAAGTACACAGGCCTTGAGGGAGGTTGGGGTGAGAAAGAGATCGAGCGCGAGCGTCGCGGCCGTGGCCCTGGCGGCCGCCTTCAATGCGGCACAGGCGGAGACGGAGACCAGCGCCGTCCGGATGAGCCAGATCGGGTTCGAAACCCAAGGGCCGAAGACGGCAACGGTCGAGGATCGGGCCACCCGCCCCCTGCCTTGGCGCGTGGTGGACCCGGCGGGCGCTAACGTGGCCCAAGGCACGTCCAAGGTCTTCGGCCAAGACGCCGCCTCGGGCCAAGCCGTGCATACGGTTGACTTCCAATTTCTGCAGACCGTTGGCGAAGGCTATCGGCTGATCGTGGGATCGCACGAAAGCCGCCCCTTCTCGATCCAGCAGCATCCTCACGCCCGGCTGAAGTACGACGCCTTGGCCTATTTCTATCAGAACCGGGCCGGCGTGCCGATCCCGGCGGATCACGTCGCGCGGCCGGATCTGGCGCGTGCAGCCGGGCACCCGCACGAAGTCGCGGCCTGCTTCTCGGGCGCCGACACGACCGGCGCGGTCTGGCCCGGGTGCGACTATACGCTGGACGTCACCGGCGGCTGGTATGACGCTGGCGACCACGGCAAATACGTCGTCAACGGCGGCATCTCGGTCTGGATGCTGTTGAATGCCTATGAACGCGCAATGGCCAGGAGCGGCCCGGGCGCAAGCGCCTTCGCAGACGGCAAAGTCGACATTCCGGAGGCCGGAAATGGCGTCAACGATCTGCTCGACGAGGCCCGGTACGAGATCGAGTTCCTGCTGAAGATGCAGATCGCTGACGGCGTGAAGCTGAAGGTCCCGGTCGGCGCCCAGGCGCCGGGTCAGCCGCTGACCCTGACCGAGATCGACGCCGGCGGCATGGTCCATCACAAGGTGCATGATGCGCAGTGGACGGGCCTGCCTATGGCCCCGGCGGACGATACCCAGCCGCGCCTTCTGTATCCGCCCAGTACGGCCGCGACGCTCAATCTCGCCGCAGTCGGCGCCCAATGCGCGCGGATCTGGCGTGACATCGATCCGGCCTTCGCACGCCAATGTCTGACGGCGTCGCAGCGGGCCTTCCGCGCTGCGCTGCGCAATCGCGACATTCGGGCCGGAGAGAATTTCGCCGGCGGTGGAGCCTATGGCGACAACGACTTCTCGGATGAATTCTATTGGGCCACGGCCGAGCTTTTGGCCACGACGCGCAATCCGGCCTATCTGACCGCGCTCAAGACCTCGCCCTACTATCTGGGCGGACCCCTGTCGGGCAAAAGCGCGACTGGCGATCCGGGCTTCTCCTGGACGGCGTCGCTGGGGTCGCTGACGCTGGCGACCGTGCCTGACGTTCTGCCGCCCGAGGATCTGGTCACCGTGCGCGCCAACATCGTGGCGGCCGCCCGCGCCTACGTCGATGCCGGCTATGGTCAGGGCTACGGCCTGCCGGTCGCGGGCGAGAAATACGAATGGGGTTCGAACGGCGCCTTGATGAGCCGGGCGGTGATCCTGGGTTCCGCCTTCGACTACACCGGCGACTGGGATTTCCGCAACGCGGTGATCTGGTCACTGGATTATGTTCTGGGCCGCAATCCGATGGATCGGTCCTATGTGACCGGCTACGGCGATCGTCCGGTCCAGAACCCGCACCATCGCTTTTGGGCGCATCAGGCCGACCCGGCCTATCCCCTACCCCCGGCGGGCGCCCTGTCGGGCGGGCCGAACAATCAGGCCATGATCGACGACGTGGCCAAGATTCTGGTCGGCAAGTGCGCGGCCCAGACCTGCTGGGCCGACGACATCAACGCCTATGCCCTGAACGAAGTGGCCATCAACTGGAACGCGCCCCTGGTCTGGGTCGCCGCCTTCATCGACGATCACTGACGCGTTGCAGACCTGGGACTTCCGCCGTTCGGAGGAACGGCGGAAGTTGGGATCTTAAATCCTTAGGCCATCTCTTCCAGTTCGCGACCGCGCGTTTCCTTCACCCAGGCCTGGACCAGGAAGAAGGAGATCAGGGCGCTGACCGCGTAGAAGCCGTAGGTGAAGACCAGCCCCAGGGTCGCCGCCATCCACGGGAAGCTGACCGAGATGGCGAAGTTGGCGATCCACTGGGCGAAGCCGGCGACGGCCAGGGCCGAACCCCGCATCTGGTTGGGGAACATCTCGCCCAGCATGACCCACATGACAGGGCCCCAGCTGAAGTTGAAGAAGACGACATAGGCGTTGGCCGCGATCAGGGCGATCAGGCCGGTGTTGTCGTCCAGATGCAGCGAACCGTCGATCAGGGCGGCCTTGGAGAAGCACCAGGCGACGGTGGCCAGGGTCACGAACATGCCCGCCGAACCGATCAGCAGCAGGGGCTTGCGACCGATCTTGTCGATGACCGAGATGGCCGCCAGACAGGCCGCGATCGACAGGACGCCGGACAGGATGTTGATCTGCAGCGCGTCATTCTCGGAGAATCCGACCGACTGCCACAGCACCGCGCCGTAGTAGAAGACGATGTTGATGCCGACCAGTTGCTGGAACACGGCCAGGATCAAGCCGGCCCAGACGATGGGGCGCACCTTCTTGGTCGCCGGGTCGAGCAGGTCCGAGAATTTCGGCTTGTGATCGGCGCTCAGCGAGGCGCGGATTTCGCCGACCTTGCGCGCGCCGGCGCCGGCTCCGAACAGCTTGGACAGCACGGCCTCGGCCTGGGCGTCCTTCTTCTTGGCGACCAGGAAGCGCGGGCTTTCCGGGATGACCAGCAGCGCCAGCAGATAGATGGCGGCCGGAACGACTTGCAGCCAGAACATCCAGCGCCAGGCGGGGAAGCCCAGCCAGAAGTCGGCGGTCGATCCGCCGGCAGTGCGCGCCAGAACGTAGTTGGCCACGAAGGCGCCGGTCAGACCCGTGATGATCATGATCTGCTGCACCGACGACAATCGGCCGCGGATCGAGGCCGGGGTCACTTCGGAGATATAGGCCGGCGACAGGACAGAGGCGGCGCCGACGCCCAGACCGCCGATGAAGCGGGCGATGATGAAGTGGGCCGAGGTGTCGGCCGCCCCCGCCCAGAAGGCCGAAACGATGAACAGGCCGGCGGCGATCTGCATCACCGTGCGACGACCGATGGCGTCCGCCAGACGCCCCGCGATGAAGGCGCCGACGGCGCAGCCCAAGAGGATGGCGCCGACGTTGAAGCCGGTGCCCAGAGCCGACAGGTTGAAGGCCGCCTCCAGCCCGTCCTGGGTGCCGTTGATGACGCCGGAATCATAGCCGAACATGAAGCCGCCGATGGTGGCGACCGCCACGATCAGGGCGATAAAGGCCATGTTGACGCGGTCGTCGCCCGCGATGTCGGGGCCTGAGCCCCCCGTCGGTCCTGCCATCTCGATATTCCCTCCGAAAGCCCGCAAAATGGTTCGGGCCATTATTCCTAAGCCTGCTGGCGTTCCGTGATACCCGGCAATTCGGGATCGGACTCTTTCAACCCGCCAAGCTCGCCCCGCGCCCTCGCCTTCCGGCCGTAAACCCGTTCGAACAGGGGTGAGGCCATCAGGGTGGTGATGATGGCCATCAGCACCAGGATGGAGAACAGGGCCGGGCCGATGACGCCCTTTTGCAGGCCGATGTTGATGATGATCAGCTCCATCAGGCCGCGCGCGTTCATCAGGGCTCCGATGCCCATGGCCGTGGCGTTGTCCTGACCCGTCAGGCGGGCGGCGGCCCAGCAGGCGCCGCCCTTGGCCAGGATTGAGCCCAGCAGGATGACGACGGTCACAGCCAGCAGCCCCAGGCTGTTGACCATGGTCAGCTGTGTGTTCAGCCCCGAGAAGGTGAAGAACATCGGCAGCAGCACCAGCACGGCGAACGGCTCCAGCTGACGCTTGACCTCGTCGCTCAAGAGACCGCGCGGCATGGCGACGCCCAGGATGAACCCGCCGAAGACAGCATGGATGCCGACTGCGTCCATGGCCCAGGCGCTGAGCATGAACAGGATCAGCACGATCCCAAGCACGGTCGGGCTTAGCCGCCCCTCCCGCTCGACGATTCGGCCCAGCGGCGCCAGCAGCTTCGGCCCCAGCGTCAGCATGAACAGGGCGAAGGCGCCGCCCCCCGCGATGGCCGTCACCGCCAGCATCGGCCCGGCGCCAAAGCTGGCCAAAACGATGGCCAAGACGCACCAGGCGCCGGCGTCGTCGATGGCGCCGGCCGCCAGCGACAGCGAACCCAGCCGCGTGCCGCTGAGCCCCCGCTCATGAATGATGCGCGCCAGCATGGGAAAGGCCGTGATCGAGATGGCCGCGCCCATGAACAGCATGGCCTGCCAGGTCTGGATGCCCTGCCCGAACAGACCCTCAGCGACCAACCAGGGCGCAATGGCGACAGCGACCAGGAAGGGCGCCGCCATGCCCGCCAGCGACACGGCGGCCGCGCTTTTCGCATTGGCCCTGAAGTGATCGCGACGGAAGCCCAGCCCGACCAGGAACATGTAGAGGCCGACGCCCAACTGGGCGCCGACGAACAGGATCGACCGCGACTCCTTGGGGAACAGGGCCGCCTGCAGATCGGGGGCCAGCAGGCCGAACAGTGACGGGCCAAGGATCACCCCGGCGATCATCTCGCCCACCACCTGCGGCTGGCCGAGGTAGCGCTTGGCTAGCCAGCCCACGATGCGGCAGGCGGCGATGATGATCGCCATCTGCAGGAAAAAGGCCACGCTCAGTTCAGCATTGGTCATGCGGCCGGTTCCCCCCTTGGCGAGCGCCAGCCTACTGCGTCGGACAGACGGCGTCGCCCTCGTTCGACGCCAGGCGGATGTCCTCGACCGTGACCGCGAAGTCGGCGTTGGTGCGCAGGCCCCAGGGTTGATCGACGGCGGCGATGTCGGCGCCACGGTCACGCAGGCACGACAGCCGGACCTTCAGCGTGCGCCATTCGCCCACTGGAGCGGCGGCGATCAAACTGGAGATGTCGACTGAACCGGCGCCCAGGGTCAGGAACACCGGTCCCTTGGGTCGCGCATCGACGCGGTAGCGGAAGGCGATGGCCATCTCGCCGTTCGACTGGCGCGTCAGATCGACCGGCTGCGCCACGATCATCGCCTGGCCGCCGCCTTGCGAAAAGATCAGGGCGCGGGCCGACTCCTGGCCTGCGCCGTCGGTGGCGCGCGCAGACACGCCGCCGCGCGGGCTGGCGCCGCTCTTTTCAGCCCCGAGGCGGAAGTCTCCACCCGCATCGCGCAGCATCAGCGACCAGGGGGCGACGAAGCGGCCATCGACGAAGTAGCGGTCCAGGCTGCCGCCCGCGTTGGCGACGCCGCTGTCTTCCGAGAGCAGGCCGACGCGAGCGTTGCGCGCATAGGTCAGGCCGTAGCCATAGGCGAACTGCGGGTCATAGCCGGGCTGACCCACGTTCAGCGGCTCGCCCTTGGCGGTCTTTGGCCAGCTGAAGGACAGGGTTCCGGTAAAGTCGTTGCGCGGCTTGCCCGCCGCATCGCCGACCAGCACGTCGGCGACGCCCGCTCCCTCCGTGCCCGGCAGCCAGGCGGCGACGAAGGCGTCGGACGCATTGATCTCAGGATTGGTCCACATCGGCCGGCCGGACAGGAAGACCGACACCGTCGGAATGCCCGCCGCCTTCAGCCGCTTCAACGTCTCCAACGGGCCGGTGGGCTCGAAGTCCAGCGTGTCCACATCGCCTTGGAACTCGGCATAGGGGGTCTCGCCGAAGACGACGATGGCGACGTCGGGCTTCTGGGTGAAGGCCCCGTCGGCGCTGAGGGTCGCCTGACCACCGCCGGCGGCGACCGCCTCGCGGATGCCGCCCCAGATCGACTGGCCGTTGGGGAAGTCGGCGTTGGTGTTGCCCGTGCCCTGCCACGTCAGGGTCCAGCCGCCCGAGGCCTGGCCGATATCGTCGGCGTGACCGGCGACCAGCACCCGCGCGCCCGAGCGGATCGGCAGCACCGAGCCCTCGTTCTTCAGCAGCACCAGCGACTTGCGCACCGCCTCCCTCGCTAACGCCCTATGTTCGGGCGAGCCCAGTTCGTTCAGATGCCCCTCGACCGGACGGCTGTCGTTGAACAGGCCGGTCTTGACCTTGACCCGCAGGATGCGGCGCACGGCCTCGTCCAGACGCGCCATCGGAATCTCGCCCGACTTGGCCTGGGCCAGGGTGCTTTCGTACAGCGGCTTCCAGCTGTCGGGGGCCATGAACATGTCGATGCCGGCGTTGAAGGCCAGGGCGCAGCTCTCGTTGGAGCAGCCCGGCAGCTGGCCGTGGGCGTTCCAATCCGACACCACGAAGCCGTCGAAGCCCAGCGGGCCGCGCAGCACGTCGGTCAGAATGGTCTCGTTGCCCGAATGTTTGACGCCGTTCCAGCTGGAGAAGCTGGCCATGATCGACAGCACCCCGGCGTCGATCGCCTGGGGATAGCCCGACAGATGGGTACGGATCAGCTCCTGCTCGGACCCGGCGAAGTCGCCCTGGTCCTTGCCGCCCGTGGTGCCGCCGTCAGCCAGGAAATGTTTGGCCGAGCCGGCGATATGGCCGGGGGTCAACGGGTGGTCGGCCGACAGCGTCCCCTGCAGGCCCAGGGTCATCGGTCCGGCGTAGCTCTGGGCCACTTCCGGGTTCTCGGAGTACCCTTCGTAGGCGCGGCCCCAACGGTCGTCCTGGGGAACAGCCAGGGTCGGACCGAAGGTCCAGTCTGCGCCGGTCACCGCGACTTCCAGTGCGGTCGCCTCGCCGATGCGGCGGATCAGGTCGGGATCGCGCGCGGCGCCCAGGCCGATGTTGTGCGGAAAGATGGTGGCGCCGACGATGTTGTTGTGACCGTGAACGGCGTCGATGCCGTAGATCAGCGGCACCTTGGCGCCCGGGCGCTGGGCCGCCGCCGCGCGGAAGGCCCGGGCCAATTCGACCCATTTCTGGGCGGAGGCGCGCTCGTCCCCACCAGGCGACGAGTTGCCGCCCGCCAGGATCGAACCCAGCGGATAAGTCAGCAGGTCCTCAGGCTTGATCGAGCCGATGTCGGCCTGGATCGTCTGGCCGACCTTCTCCTCCAGCGTCATCCGGCTCATCAGGTCGGTGACGAACGCTTCCGTCGTCGCATCCGTCATCGCCGCCGGCGAGGCCGCGCGGGGCCAAAGCGCCGGCTGGGCGCGCGTGGTGTCAGTGACGATGGAGGCCTGGGGCGTCACGGCCTGAACGGGAACGGCCCGAGCCATGCCGGGATCGATCGCGCAGGCGCTCGACATGAGGGTGATCACCAGGGCGGTGGCGGCCATGCGCATGGAGGGAGACCTGATCGTTGCGGCCGCCACGCCGCCCAAGCCAACCCCGGAGACGCGCTTTCAGGCCGATATGGATGTCCGAAACAGCCCCGGACAAAACCCACTGTGCCAAACGTCTGACAGCGCTGTCAACAACTGCCTGAGCTTGCCTTTCAATGCTCGATGCGAGCGGTGGACTGGCGCGCGATCAGATCATGCGGAACGATGACACGCGCGGCGGCGTCGCCGTCCAAGAGACGACGCAGAGGCGGAATAAGGCGTTGCGCGGCGGCGGCGGCCATCTCCGCTACCGGCTGACGGATGGTGCTTAAATCCGGCGTGCTGAAACCCGCGCCGGGCGAATCGTCGAAACCGGCCACCGACAGGTCGCCGGGCACCGACAGTCCCAGCCTCGCCGCACATTGCAGGACGCCAAGGGCCGTATCGTCGTTACTGGCGAAGACGGCCGTGATGTCGGGCGAGGTCTCGTGCAGTTTCTCCATCGCCAGCGCCCCGGAGTTGAAGGTGAAGTCGCCCTCCACCACCCAAGCCGGCGCCACGTCCAGGCCAGCCTCGGCCATGGCGTCCGTGTAACCGGCCAGACGACGCCGGCTGGCCCCATAGGCGACAGGCCCGGTGACAAAGGCGATCCGCGTGTGGCCCAGTTCGATGAGATGGCGGGTCATCTCCAATGCGGCGCGCCGTTCGTCCATCTCGATGCAGAAGCCCCGATCAAACGCCGCTTCCGGTCCAATGCGAGCATAGGGCGTACCGGCCGCGTCGAGGGCGTCCATCACCACCGTATTGTCCGAGTTCGGCGGGGTCAGAATGACGCCCTCGGGCCGGATCGAGTTCAGCAGCGCCATGAGATCGCGTTCAAGATCGGCCGAGTTGTGATCCACCAACTCGATCATCAGATGGTAATCGACCTGGCGCGCCTCCATCAGGGCGCCGAACTCCAGACGCCCCAGATAGTCGCTTCCGCGCCCGCTCTTCCAGTGTTCGATGGTCAGATCCGCGTCCACCAGGACCGCGATCAACGACGACGACGCCCCCGCCAGACTGCGCGCCGACAGGCTGCGCCGATAGCCCAGAGACGCAGCCGCCTCCTCTACCTTCGTTCGCAGCGTCGGGCTGACGTTCGGCTCGTTGTTGAGCACGCGCGACACGGACTTGATGGACACGCCCGCCTTCGCGGCCACGTCGTAGATCGTCACCGTCGCCAAAATCCGTCCCCCTGAACGTCGCTCAGACCGCTTCTAACATCCCCGCTCGAAAAGGCGATGCCGACACCGCTTGTGGTCAGGCTTGTCCATCGCTGTCATGCCGAAAAATGGTCTGCTAGACAGTCGGCATGATGATCCAAAACGATGCCGGTCCGATCCGAAAAATCGTCATCCTGGGCGGAGGAACCGCTGGCTGGATGACGGCCGCCGCCCTGTCTCATCGTCTGGCGGGCGGCGCCGTGTCGATCGAACTGGTCGAGTCCGACGAGATCGGCATCGTCGGCGTGGGCGAGGCCACCCTGCCCCACATCCGCGCCTTCAACACGGCCATGGGCATCGACGAACAGACGTTGATCGACCAGACTCAGGCCACCTTCAAACTGGGCATCCAGTTCGTGGACTGGGGGCGGCCCGGCGACAGCTATATCCATCCCTTCGGCGCCTATGGCGAGCCGATCGAGGGGATCGATTTCCACCATGTCTGGGCCGCGCGCCGCGCCATGGGCGACGCTGCCGACATCAGCGACTACAGCTATCCGGTCAGGGCGGCTGAGGCGAACCGGTTCCAACGGCCGGTTTCCGACCCCGGCTCCATGCTGTCCACCTTCAGCTACGCCTTTCAGTTCGACGCCAGCCTCTACGCCGCCTTCCTGCGCCAAGTGTCGTGCGGACGCGGCGTGGTCCGCACCGAAGGGAGGGTCGTCGATCATGTCCTGAATGGCGCGACGGGCGATGTCGACGCCGTCGTCCTGTCGGACGGACGCCGTGTTTCGGGCGATCTGTTCGTCGATTGCTCGGGCTTTCGCGGTCGGCTGATCAATCAGGCGCTGGAGACGACGTTCGAGGACTGGAGCCATTGGCTGCCCTGCGACAGCGCCTTCGCCGTGCCGTGCCGGACGACGGCGCCGGTCGGCCCCTATACCCGCGCGACGGCCCGCGCAGCGGGGTGGCAATGGCGCATTCCGCTGCAACATCGCACCGGAAACGGCCACGTCTTCTCATCGGCTCACATTTCGGACGAGGACGCCGTGGCGACCCTGATGTCCAATCTGGAAGGTCCGGCGCTGGCCGAGCCGCGTCGGCTAGGCTTTAAGACCGGACGACGCCAAAGGCTGTGGAGCCGCAACGTCGTCGCGATCGGCCTGTCCGGCGGCTTCCTTGAGCCGCTGGAATCCACCAGCATCTACCTGATCCAGTTGGGGATCACGACCTTGCTGGATCTGTTTCCCGACAGGGTTGGGATGGCGGCGGACGCCCAAGAATACAATCGGATCATGGCGCTGGAGTTCGACCGGATTCGTGACTTCCTCGTCCTGCACTATGTCGCCAACCAGCGTGATGAGCCGTTCTGGCGCGAGATGCGAACCATGGCCTGGCCAGACAGTCTGTCGGCCAAGGTCGAGGCCTTCAAGTCGCGCGGCCTGCTGCCCGACTACGACATCGGCGTCTTCCTGCCGCCCAGCTGGCTCGCCGTGCTGGTGGGGCAGAACATCGTCCCGAACGCCTGGGATCCGCGTGTCGATCGGCTGGAACCGCAAGCCCTGTCCGCCAAGCTGGGGTGCCTGAGCGACGACGTCCGATCGACCGTCGATCGAACGCCCGATCACATGACCTTCATCCGCCAGGCGGGCCAGCGCGCTGGGGGCGTCCGATGAGCGGGTCAGACAAGGCTTGGGTCATTCGAGGCGGCGGACTGGCGGCCTGGGCGGCGGCCGCCCTGTTGGCCAAGACGCTGCCGTCCGGTCATTCGGTCCTGATCGAAGACGCCGCTCCTCCCGCGCTTGGTGAAGAGCCCGAGGTCGTGATCGCCGATCCAGACGGTGTGCTCGTCCAGTTGTCTGACGGCGCCGACCTGTTGGCTCGGGGCCACGGCGGTTTCTTCCTCGGCTCGCTGCTGCGAAACTGGCGCGACGGGCGAGACATCGCCGTCGTCGAGCAGGAGCCCCTACCTGGGATCGATGGGGTCGCGTTGGCGGATGTGGTGCTGCGCGCCGCCCGTCAATCTCCTGACGCCCCCGACTATGCCACTCTTCTGGCGCCGCTGCAGTTTCAGGCGCGCGTGATGGCGGCCGGTCGTTACGCCCATCCCAGCCCGGATCGGCAATCGCCCCGCTCTCTTCTTCGTCCCAGACTGATGCTGGACGCGCGCGTTCTGACGGCGCGACTGCGGGACATCGCCCGGCGCGCCGGCGTGCGAGAGGGTCTGGGCGACACCCGCGAGATCGCGCCCTTCATGACCGTGGACACGCGAACGACCAGAGCCTTTGACGGCGACGGCGACTGGACCGCACGCCTGGGCTACGACCGCTGTCTGACCGTGCGCTACGCGGGTGGCGATCACGCGCCGCGTCTGGATATGACCAACCTGGTCGAAGGGCTGGCCAGTCGCAGCCCCCTGCCCGGCGGCGGTTTCGCCAGCCTGGCCTACGCCGCAGATCGCACCACCGCTGACGTTGCGACGGCGGCGCTGGCGGCCTGGCTGGGTGATGTTGATGTCGCCGCCCTGTCGGAGGTCGCCCTCGCCCCCGGCTTCAGTCCGCATCCCTGGAGCGGGCCTCGTCTTGCTCTTGGTCCGGCGGCGGCGCGCTTTGGCGACGCCTTGGGCCTAGACAGCGTCGTGCTGGAGCGACAGCTGACACAACTGATCGCATCGCTGCCGGGCGCGTCCGAGCAGATTCCAGCCTGCGCGGAGGCCTATAACGAGGCCGTTGTTCGAGACATCGCGCGCCGCGCGGACCGACTCCATTTGATCCTTCTATGCGGATCGCAAGGCCAACGACTGGCCCCGGCTGGCGACGACCTGGCGCGTCGCATCGCCCAGTTCACGTCTCGCAACGCCGGCGTCGGCCTGGATGGCGATCCCTACGACGCACAACACTGGACCCTGCTGATGGCCGGCCTTGGCCTGACGCCGCGCCGTTACGACATCCAGGCCGACCGTCTGGACATCAAGAGCGCCACGGCTTCGCTGGGGCGAATGGTCATGGCTTTCGACCAGACCTTGGCCGCCCTGCCCGCCCATTCTCAGTTCATCGAACGGCTGCGCGAAGGCGGCTGATCCAGCACGAAAAAAAGGGGCGTCGATCAGATCGACGCCCCAAGTCTTCGCTCAGAGAAGAAGTCTTAGAAGGTGTAGCGCAGGCTGAACGTCACGCGACGGTCGCTGCGGAAGTAGGACCGCGGGGCCAGCGGGCCGGCCTGGTTCGCGCCGTTCAGGTTATAGGACGTCTGCTGCTGCGTGACGGTGACCTCGTCCAGCAGGTTGGCGCCATACAGACCGATCTTCCAGTTGTCGTTCAGAGTGTAGAAGATCGAACCGTCAAGCTGACCCGTCGAGTCGTTGAAGATCGGCGAGAACGGGTTCACGTCGTCGCGCGGCGTCAGCAGGAAGCCGTTGCGCCAGTTGTAGGCCAGACGCGCCGAAAGACGATCCCGCTCGTAGAAGACCGAGAAGTTGTAGGTGTGCTTCGACAGCTGCTGCAACGGCAGTTCCAGACCCACATAGCGCGGCTCGGTCACGGCGTTGGGGAAGGTCGAAGGCTCGACGTAGGTGTAGTTCGCCTCGATACCCAGCCCGCTCCACAGGCCTGGCAGGAAGCTGTAGGTCTGCTGGTAGCCGACCTCGAAGCCCTTGATCCAGCCGGAGCCGATATTGACCTGCTGGTTAACCTGGACGTCGGTGGAGACGCCCTGCGCGTTGCTGAACTGCTGCACGGTCGAGCCGCTGGCCAGGATATCCGACAGATCCTTGTAGAAGGCGTTGAAGGTCAGCGAGCTACCCGGCTTGAAGTACCATTCCACGCCCAGGTCATAGTTCCACGAGCGCACGCCCGTCAGCTGCGATCCGCCGGTGAAGGTGGTCAGCAGCGGGGCGGTATTGACGTCGCCGCCATTGTCCCGGACCTGGTTCATGTCGGTGTAGAACAGGGTGGCGGCGAAGGCCGTCACGCCAAAGTCCGGGCGCGTCATGGCGCGCGACACGGCCCCGCGGAACACCCATTCCTTGTACTTCAGATTGACGTTCAGGCTGGGCAGCCAGTCGTCATAGCTGTTGCCGCGCTCGACCTCTTGGAAGCTGCCGTCGCTGAAGGCGACCAGCTGGTTCAGACGGTCGTTCGACAGCAGGCAATAGCCCGGCGCCGACTGCCCCGGCTGGATGGTCGAGCAACGGAACTGCGCAATCGCCGCCGCATTGGCCTGGGTCACCGGAATGTTCTGACCAGGGAAGCGCGGGTCGAAACCGTTCGCATCACCGAAATTCTGCGCGATGTTGGGGCTGGAGATGAAGCCGCGCGTCTGGAAGTCCGTCTTGGCGTAGCGAACACCCAGGTTGCCGGTGACGGCGGTGTCCGGACCGAAGACATCATCCCAGCCGAAGTCGAACCGGACATAGGCCGATGTCGTCTGTTCGGCCGAGTTGTTGATGTCGCCCGGCAGGAAGGGCGTGCCGGCGATGGCGCCCGGACGCTGATCCAGCGGGCGCCACGTCGAGCCCGAGCTGCTCGCTGCGGCCAAGGCCGCCTGCAGCGTGCCGTCCCGATAAGCCGCAATCAGATCGGCTGTCGGATAGAAGCCGTTCATCGGCGTCGGATTGTGACCGCGCTGGAAGTTGGGGAAATCATACGCTTCGACGGCGAGCGGACCTGTGGTCTGGAACGGCGTGACGCCGCCGGCCCAGCTCTCTGAAATCGCACCCCAGTTATAGGCGGTATAGCGACGCGTCTGTTCGCGGTCCGAATAGCGCGCGCCCATGCGAATGGCGCGCAGCGGCGAGTTGTCGAAGTCGTATTTGATGTCCGCCTTGAACGCGGTCTGATCACCGTCCGACTGTTCGATGTGGTCCATCGCCGAACGATAGTAGAAGTTCGACGGATCGTTTGTGCTGGCCGACGGCTGGCCCGAGGCGTCCACAAACTGGATGTTCGGCACGCCGTGACGCCCTTCGCCGATCAAGGTGTAGAGCGGCGTAATTGCGCCGTAGACGCTCATGTCCAGATCGTCGGCGCTGGCCTTGCTGTATTGCGCATCCAGCCAGATCGACAGGCGATCGGTCGGATGAAACTCGGCGGCCAGTGAGAAGTCTTCGGTCAGGGTTTGCAGATCGCGCTGACGCTTGGGCAGAACCTGCAGGTTCGGCGCATTGCTGACCAGCAGGCCGCTCGTGAAGACGCCGTTGGAATCATAGGTGAACGACTGGCCCGGCAAGGGAGTCGGATTGCCGCCGCTGCCCAGATCGACCTCGACCACGCGCTCGCCCCAGGCCGAGGTCGAATCGGCACGGATGTATTCGCCGGTCAGCTTGGCGCGGCCGTCGGTGGATTCCCACTGCAGCGAACCGTCCAGGGTCGAACGCGAACGGTCGAACTGCTGGGTCCGCACCGCACCGCCGCGCGGCACATAGCGGCGATCATTGCCGTTCGACAGATCGGACCGATAGGTGAAATCTGTCAGGTGGCTGCCGTAGGCTTCGGAATAGAGGTCGGATTCGCCATAGCTGAGCAGGGCGCCGAACGAACCATACTGGGTGTCCCAGACATTGCTGACCAGGGACGAGAAGCCGAGGCCCGGCTTTTCACGCAAATCGCCATAAGAGCCTTCCGCCGTCGCGCCGAAGACGAACTTGCGGCTGTCGAACGCCTTGCGGGTGCGCAGATCGACGACCCCGGCGATACCGCCTTCGATCCTGTCGGCCGTCGCATTCTTGAACACCTGCACGCTCGACAGGAGTTCCGGCGACACGTCGTTGAAGCCCAGGGCGCGACCCGTGTTCACGCTGAAGGCGTCGCGGCCGTTGAACTCCGAGCGGACGTAGGACAGGCCGCGAATGATGACGTTGGAGCCTTCGACCGAGAAGTGGTCGGGGTCGGTCGGGCCCTGGAAGCGGTTGATGTTCACGCCGGGGATGCGTTGCAGCACTTCGTTGACGGACTTGTCCGGCAGCGCGCCGATATCGTCAGCCGTGACTGCGTCAACGAAGGTGTCCGAGTCGCGCTTGATCGCCTGTGAGGATGCGATCCGCGCCCGGATGCCGGTGACGACGACGTCGTCCACCTGCGCCGCATCGTCCGTGGCCGGGGCAGTCGTCTGCGGCGCCGGCGTCGATTGCGCGTGGGCGGCAGTTGCGCCGACGACGGCGACCGTCAACGCCAGGGCGGACGCGGAACGGCGCAGCCCGCGAGCGGCGGGCGCATAGCCGGCTTGGAACATCTCTGACTTCACTTCTGATCCCCCCGAGGACGGTTCAGCCCGTCGCAATCGTTTCGGCAGCCTTGATCGACCGTCCGCGAGCGTGTTGGACTACCGATTGACAGCGATGTCAACGCCTCTGGCCAAACTTGGCGCGTTTCTATTGGCGGGTTCAGAAGCGGTGCGCGCGCACCGTTGCGACGGACGCCAGTCTGCTGACACGGCTTGCAGGCGGCAGGCCCGGCCTCAAAACGCCTTACGATTCATCGTCGTCGCCAGAACATCTTCGTGCGTCGGCAGGGCGTCGGCCGTGCGCCAGATGCTGTCTCGGATCGCTGACAGCCGGCCCAGATTGGCGTCATGACTGATAACGTCGGAAATCGGGTGACGTCCGTGCGGCGTCAGTCCCTGCCCCACCGCGACCGCCAGCCAGCTTGATTCGGAAAAGATATCATGGTCGCGCCTGACGATCCGACCCGTATCCTCGAACAGGGCGATCTTGGCCGCCAGCCGGTCCGGGATCGGCATGTCGCGCACTTGGCTCCAGAACGATCCCGCTCGCTGATTGACCTTGTAATGCAGGATCAGGAAGTCGCGGACCGTGACGAATTCCTCCTCCATCAGCACGTTGAACTCACGGCGAAGGCCGTCGCTGTTTTTGTGCGACGGAAACAGGGTGATCAGCTTGGTGATGGCGCTCTGGATCAGGTGAATGCTGGTCGATTCAAGCGGCTCGAGGAATCCGCTCGACAGTCCGACCGCCACGCAGTTGCGCTTCCAGCAGTCCTTGCGCCTGCCCGTGGCGAACCGCAGGCGACGCGGCTCGGCCAGGGCCGTGCCCTCCAACCGCGACATCAGCGCGTCCTCGGCGGCCTGATGCGAGATGTGCGCCGAGGAATAGACGTAGCCGTTGCCGACCCGGTGTTGCAGCGGGATGCGCCACTGCCATCCGGCCTCGCGCGCCGTCGACCGCGTGTAAGGAGACAACGCCCCCTCCCGTTCGCATGGGACGGCGACAGCGCTGTCACACGGAAGCCAAGAACTCCAGTCCTCGTAGCCGGACGCCAACGCCTGCTCGATCAAAAGGCCGACGAAGCCGGTGCAATCGATGAAGAAGTCGCCTTCAACGATCCGGCCGTCGTCCAGCCTGACGCCCGCGATATCACCATCCGCCGCCTGCTGGACCTCGACCACCCGCCCTTCGCACCTGACGACCCCCAGCCCCTCCGCAAAGCGGCGCAGAAAGGCCGCATAGAGCGCCGCATCGAAATGATAGGCGTACCCCAGGCTGGACAGCGGCGACTGCGGCCCGCCCTGCGGATGAACGAAACGGCCACGGCGCGCGGCCTGCCAGGCCATGGAATAGGTTTCCAACGGCTCCGCCCCCCCCTCGGCGCAGGCCTTCAGCCAAAAATGATGAAAGGCGATGCCTTCCATATCCAGCCCAAAGGCGCCGAACGGATGGAAATAGCGCTCGCCCTCGCGTCGCCAGCCGTCGAACTCGATCCCCAGCTTGAAGGTGGCCTTCGTCTCGCGCAGGAAGTCCGCCTCGTCGATCCCCAGGCGCGCATTGAACTTCAGGATCTCCGGGATCGTCGCCTCGCCGACGCCGATGATGCCGATCGCCTCGGATTCGACCAGGATCACGGTCTTGCCAGCGCCCTCGAACGCCTGCGCCAGCGCCGCCGCCGCCATCCACCCCGCCGTCCCGCCGCCAACGACGACGATGCGATCGATGATTGGAGATGGGTCAGACACGTTGCGCCTCGTTCAAGATTGATAGCTCGATTGCATGATCGCCACTATCGTTACCCTAATTTCGTAACCACTGCCGCGCGGAATGGATGAGCACGCAAAATACATAAGGCTATCCTTATGTGTTTCTGCAGAGAGCCTTCCGAGGGTCGGCAAACTAGAATGCAGCGTCATCAATCCTAGTACGTTCTCTACGAAACCCATGTCCGTCCCAGGCCCCCTTCCCCCGATCGTCTATCACCCGGCCTACAGCGCCGCACTGCCCTCGGGTCATCGCTTTCCGATGCAGAAATATGCGCGCCTGGTCGAGGTGCTGAGAGAAGAGGGAATTATCGGACCGGAGGGGCTGTGGGAGCCCGAACCTGCGGATTTCTCGCTGCTCGCCGCCGTGCATGATCCCAACTATGTGCGCCAGGTGCTGGACGCCCGCGTTCCACCGAAGGTCGAACGTGTCATCGGCCTGCCCATCACGCGAAGCGTCGTCGAACGCACGCAGGCCGCCGTCGGCGGCACGCTGACGGCGGCCCGTCTCGCCCTCCGCCATGGCCTCGCCTGCAACACGGCCGGCGGCAGCCATCATGCCGGCCCCATGGGCGGCGCCGGCTTTTGCGTTTTCAACGACATCGGCGTGGCCGCGAGAGCCTTGCTCGACAATGGCGAAGTCGACCAGGTCCTGGTGGTCGATCTGGACGTCCATCAGGGCGATGGAACCGCCTTCATCTTCGAACACGAACCTCGCGTCTTCACCTTCTCCATGCATGGCGAGAAGAATTTTCCGGTGCGTAGGGGGCCCAGCGATCTAGATATCGACCTGCTCGACGGAACAGGCGACGAGGCCTATGTCGCCCGGCTCAAAGACGTTCTGCCCGACCTGCTTCAACGCGTTGCACCGGATCTCGTCTTCTACATCGCCGGCGTCGATCCGCACGAAAGCGACCGGCTGGGGCGACTGTCGCTGAGCGACGAGGGATTGGCTGAACGCGACGCCTATGTGCTTGAAACCTGTCTGGCGGTCGCGCCGCTCGTCGGCGTCATCGGCGGTGGATATGACCACGACATTGATCGTCTGGCGCGCCGCCACGCGACGCTCCATCGCGCGGCCGCCCAAGCCTGGCGGCGCGGTCTGGCTAGGCGGGAGGCTTGATCGTGGCAGACCCGGCGCCGCTCATCATCACCGCAGCCCTGGACGACGGCGCCTTCGACTGGTTCGACGGCTTGCGCCAGGCGCACTTTCCCCGCCACCGCAACTTCATCCCAGCTCATCTAACCCTGTTCCACGCGCTCCCTGGGGCGCAGGAAGACTTCGTGTTGGAGACGCTGAAGTCGGCGTGCCGGCGGCAGACGCCCATCCGCCTCGATGTACGCGGCCCGTGGTCCTTGGGGCGTGGCGTGGCCTACCGCCTAGCGTCCGCCGATCTGGACCGACTGCGTGGACAACTCGCGGACGCTTTTTCGCCCTCGCTGACCCGCCAAGATCAGGCCCCGTTCCGGCCGCACATCACGATCCAGAACAAGGTCGAGCCCGCAGACGCCAAAACACTGCTTGAGCAGCTTCAACTTGAGTTCGAACCTTTCGACATTCTGGCTGAAGGCCTGCTCGTCTGGCGCTACTTGGGCGGCCCGTGGGAAGCGGTCGATAAGATCACGTTCGAGGGCAAGTCGACCCTCGACGTCTGAAATGCACAAACAGTGCGTGTGGGAACTTTATAATAAGGGTTCTCAAAGGCAGTTGATTTACCGCCTCCCCTGCGTCCTGCTGTCGGCTCGGAACCAACACCAGGCTGTCATTCGCCAAGAGGGCCGCTTACCGCCGAATTCAGCCATCTGCGAAGGTCTTCGAGGTGGACTTCAGAGGGGCTCACTGAACGACGCTTTGGTTAAAAGGCCGTTCTTGAAGGCGATATCGATGCGCCTTGGCCGCACATTGACAGCGGCGCTGCCGGCCAGCAGCACGTTTTGATCTTCGGCATTTAGGCATGCGGTGCGGAGAAACTAGGATAGCGACGCGGTCACGGCCGCGCCCGGACTTCGAAATCGAGCGTCCAACGGCCCTCCCCGGCTCGGCGAAAATCGGCGATACGGGCGGCGATCTGACGATCCAGGCCGTCTAGCAGGGCGGTTCCGTTGGCGACCGAGGCCACTGTTGCATTGGTCTGCCAGAATGGACCGCTTTGGCCCTTTAGCGTGAAGCGCAGATGCACCGTGTCGTTGGATTTCGGCATAGGACGCTCAGACAGGAATTTTTCTCAAACAACAGTCAGCTCCGCCGCACAAAGCGATGAGCACTCGGGGGCGGTGCGAGCCCTTAACGTCGCCGCGTCCTCGACTACACAGACAGCGCTTTTGCGACGACCTGCGCCAAACCGTCTGCGATGATGCGCACCCCTTCAGCATTGGGATGGATGCCGTCGGGCTGGTTGTAACGGCGATCCAGAGCAACCCCTTCCAGCAGGAAGGGATAGGTCGGAACATCTTCCTTGCGCGCCAGGTCCGCGAAGATGCGGTCGAACTCGGCGGCGTAGGCGCCGTACTGAGGCGGGGCCTTCATCCCTGCGAGCAGGACGGGAATATCGCGCGCCTTCAGCGAGGCGATGATCGCCTCCAGATTGGATCGGACCGTTTTGGGATCCACGCCCTGGAGCATGTCATTGCCCCCCAGGGCGACGATGCACAGGTCGGTGTCGTCCTGGACGCTGTAGCCGACCCGGGCCAGTCCGCCGCCGGTCGTGTCGCCCGACACCCCGGCGCCGCGAACCCTCACCCTGAGCCCTTTTGCCCTCAACGCCTCTTCCAGGCGCACCGGCAGAGCCTCGGCCGAAGGCAGGCCGAAGCCGGCCGTGATGGAATCGCCCAAGAGGGTCACGATTTTTTCGGGTCCGTCCGAAGGTGCAGCCGTGGGTGAAGGCGAGACCGAGGGCTTAGCCGGCGCCTCTGACGTGTCCTCTTTCGAGGCGCTGCATCCGGCGAGGACGAGCCCCACCCCTCCGGTCAAGAGCGTGCGGCGGTGGATGGGCGGCATGGGCGAAGGGGGCTTTGGAGTCATGATCTGTACACCCATATAGGGACCGGCTTTCCTCCTCCCAATCCAGCAGGCGACATATCGATGGCTTCAGCCGCTCCGCTCGTCCTCGACGGCGTCGTCCTCACCTTGCCCTCGGCGGCAGGACCCGTGGAAATCCTTCGCGGCTTGGACCTGGTCGTAGCGCCGGGCGAGACGGTCGCCATCGTCGGCCCCTCCGGATCGGGCAAGTCGTCGCTGATCTCCATTGCCGCGGGTTTGGAAACTCCGACCCGGGGTCGGGCCATGCTGTTCGGTCAGGATATGGCCGCGCTGGGCGAGGACGGCCGCGCCCGCCTGCGTCGGGGGCGCGCCGCCCTGGTGTTCCAGAGCTTCCACCTCCTGCCCAATATGACGGCCGAGGAGAATGTGTCCGCGCCGCTCGAGTTGGCCCACAGGCCGGAGGCTGTAGCCTTGGCGCGCAGCTGGCTGGAGCGGGTTGGCCTCGGCGCCCGGCGGTCGCATTATCCTCATCAGATGTCCGGCGGCGAGCAGCAGCGCGTCGCCCTGGCCCGCGCCCTGGCTGTCGGGCCCGAACTGCTGTTCGCTGACGAACCGACCGGAAATCTGGACGGGACCAACGGCGCCCTGGTCGCCGACTTGCTGTTCGACCTCTTGCGCGACAGCGGCGCGGCCCTGGTCATGGTGACCCATGACGACCGTCTCGCCGCGCGCGCAGATCGGATCGTGACGATGCGCGACGGCCGGGTCGTCGCTTCGGCCTTGGCCTCTGCATGAAACTCGCCTTCCGCTTCGCCCGCCGCGAACTCCGTTCCGGAATTGCGGGGTTTCGAATCTTTCTGGCCTGTCTGGCGCTGGGCGTGGCGGCGATCGCCGCCTCCGGATCGACTGCGGAGGCCTTCCGCCAAGGATTGGCCAGCCAAGCGCGCGAGATTCTCGGCGGCGACGTCATCTTCAGCCTCGACCAGGGCCGGTTCAGCCCTGACCAACGCGCCGCCTTCTCCGCCCTGGGGCCCGTGGCCTATTCGGTGAGGGCCAACGGCATGGCCGAAACCGGAACCGGCCAGCGTCGTCTGGTCGATATGCGCGGGGTCGACGCCGCCTATCCCTTGGTCGGCGCGGTAAAACTGTCGCGCGCCCCTGATCTGGCTACGGCCTTGCGCGTCGAGAACGGCTTAGCGGGGGCCGTCGTCGAACAGGGCCTGCTGGACCGATTGAATCTCAAGCTCGGCGACACCTTCACCGTCGGCGGCGCGCGGTTCGTCGCCCGCGCCGTCCTGTTGGCCGAACCCGACCGACTTGGCCGGGGCTTTGCGCTAGGGCCGCGCGTGGTGACGACGATTCCCGCCGTCGAACAGGCCGGCCTGCTCGCGCCCGGCGGCCTATTTGGCGATGCGGTGCGCATCGCCCTTCCCGCCGGCGTCGATCCCAAGGCCGCCATCGCTGGCATCGAAAAGCGGTTTCCGCAAAGTCGGCTTGAAGCGCGAGATCGGTCGGAGGCCGCCGCTGGCGCCGGACGGCTGATCGATCAGCTGGAGTATTTCCTGGGTTTCATCGGTCTGGCCTCCCTGGTGGCCGGCGGACTCGGCGTCGGGGGCGCCGTCTCGGCCTATCTGGAAGGCCGGAAGCCGTCGATCGCGACGCTGAAGGCGCTGGGTGCCGAGGGCGGGCTGATCCGCAATATCTATCTGATCCAGATCGGCGTGCTGGCCGCCGTCGGGGTCTTCATCGGGCTCGTGATCGGCGCCATCGTGCCGCTCGCCATCGGCGTGCTGGCGAAGGACAGCCTGCCCATCCCCGCCCTCTTCGCTGTCTATCCAGCGCCCTTGGCCAAGGCGGGCGCGTTCGGCCTTCTGGCGGCCGCGGCCTTCGCGCTCGCGCCATTAGCCCGCGCCCGCGCCACGCCGCCTTCCGCCTTGTTCCGTCGCCAGCTCACCGACCGACCCGTCCTCGGCGTCGAACTGGTCTTCGCTGTCCTGGCCGCGATCGGGCTGGCGGGCCTGGCTCTTTGGACTGCACCGTCGAAACTTGCTGCGGTCGCCTTGATCGCCGGCACGGTCGTCGCCTTCGCCCTTCTGTGGGCGCTCGGCCGTGCGGCGGCCTTCCTGGCCGGGCGTCTGAGACGACACGCCGGCGGTGCGGTGCGCCTGGGGCTGGCCAATCTCGCCGGCCCGCGCTCGGCGGCGCGCACCGCCTCCCCCGCCATCGGCCTGGGTGTCGCGCTTCTGGCCATGGTCGTCCTGATCCAGTCCAGCCTGCTGGGCCAGATCACCGAGGTCGCACCACGATCAGCCCCATCCGTCGTCTTCACGGAAATCCCCGCCGATCGCGGCGCCGCATTCGATGCGGCGGTGGCGAAGGTGATGGCGACGCCCGGACCGGATCGCTATCGGCGCCTTCCCCTCCTCACCGGGCGGATCGTGCGGTTGAAGGGCGCGCCGGTCGATGTGGACGCCCTGCCTCAAGGCGAACGCTGGGCCTTCGATCAGGATATTCTCCTGTCCGCCCTGGCCGGCGCGCCGGACGATGCGAATGTCGTGTCCGGCAAATGGTGGGCCGCCGACTATGCCGGTCCGCCTCAGATCGCGCTCTCTCGGGATCTGGCCAAGGCCGCCGATCTCAAGGTGGGCGACAGCCTGACCCTGCAACTGCTGGGCCGCGAGATGGATGTGCGCATCGCCGCCCTTCGTCGGACCGAGCCGGGCGGGTTCGGGACCAACTTCCTGCTCGTCCTGAACGCCGCCGCCATCGAAGGCGCCAATCCGCGCAGCGTCGCCATCGCCCGCGCCTCGCCCGCCGAAGAACGCGCCCTGACCCAGGCGCTTGGCGCGGACTTCCGAGAGGTGAACATCATCAGCGTCCGCGAGCAGCTCGAGGCCGCCGCCACCCTGTTCGACCGCCTCGCCCTGGCCATTCGCGGGGCCGCGGCCGTCGCCGGTCTCGCGGGCCTGCTCGTTCTTATCGGAGCTATTGCGGCGGGCGTGCGCGAGCGGGCGCGCGAGGCCGCCGTCCTCAAGGTGCTGGGCGGCTCCCACGCCCAGATCCTGACCGCCTACCTCGTTGAATACAGCCTGGTCGGCGCCATTGCCGGTCTCGCCGGCCTCCTTCTCGGCGCCGCCGGCGCCTGGCCGGTCGTGACCCTCGCGTTCAAGGCGACCTGGAGCGTGGACTGGACCGGCGTCGTTCTTCTTCTCACCGGCGCCACGGGCGTCGCGGCTCTGGGCGGCGGTGTGGCGGCCCTGCAGGCCCTTTCGCGACGCCCGGCGCCGGTTCTTCGGTCGGATTAAATAGAGCAACACCTCATGCATCGGAAAGCCGACGTATCAGGTCGTGACCACGCCCCGTCCAAAATGCCAGCCCGATTTGTGGCAATGCCGATTAGGCGCAAAGCGTCGTCTCTTAGTAAGTCTGCAATGCGCCATGAGCGGAATTCGCCTCGGTCTCTAGGCTCAGGCTGTGGGTTTGATCCCCGCGGCGTCCGCGCGGCACGGTCAGCACTGAGCTGATCTATCAAGCCGCGGAGAAGACAGCCAGCGAGCTCGGCTCGGTAGGAGGCAAACCGCCCCTGTTGAACCGAGGACACAATGACCAAAACCACTAGCCCCACAGTTGTGGCCGTGGACACAACACCACGCATGTCGAAGCTGGACCTGCTCTCCGGGCTGCTCAAAGCCTCCGACGGCACGACCATGAAGCAGATGATGGACACCACGGGCTGGCAGCCCCATTCGGTGCGCGGCGCCATGGCGGGCGCACTGCGCAAACGCGGGCTCAAGACCTCCATGGGACGGCTGACGCTCAACGTCTTGCTGTCCTTCGCCCAGTTCGAGCGCGAGGTCACCGGCGAGCGCATCCGCGACAAGATCGCCGCCTCCAAAAAGAAGGGCCTTTGGATGGGAGGTCGGCCGGTGTTTGGCTACGATCCCGACGAATGAACGCTCACGATCAATCCTGCCGAGGCGGAGGTGCGATGGATGTTCGCCCGCTACCTCGAAATCAAATCCGTCAACACGCTGGTCGCCGAGCTGAAGGCGCGCGGCGTGCTCTCAAAGCGATGGATCAACCGAGCGGCTGAAGCCCAAGGCGGCGTGCCGCTCGTTCGCGGTGTGCTCTATCAGATGCTGCGCAACCCGATCTACGTCGGCGACATCCCTCATAGGGATGCCGTGTATCCACAGCAGCACCGTGGCATCATCGACCGAGAGACGTTCGAGGCCGCCCAGGCGCTCCTGGATTTGAGCGTGCGGCGTCGGCAGCCGGGCAAGGCCCGACCACCGCATCGCGGCGCGCCCCTCACTGGCCTGGTCTACGACAGCGCCGGACATTTGATGTCGCCGGTCAGCGCCTCGCGAAAGGGTGGCGCAACCTATCGCTACTACGTCTCATGCGTGGCTCAGCGGGGCAGGCCTGACGAAGCCGGCGTTCACAAGCGCGTCCCCGCTCCCGTCATCGAGACTATGGTCCGCGAGGCGGTCGCCCCGCTTCTCGCCAACGCCGCCGATAGTGAAGACTGGCTCAATGTGCGGGACATGATCGATCGTGTGGAGATCCACCGGCACGAGCTGGTGGTGCGACTGGACCAGACACGTTGCGACGCGAACGTCGTCACCAGCCACGGCAAGCTCAGGCTCGGCCAGCTAGAGCGCGACGGAGATGCTCCATTCTTGCGCCTGGCGCTTCGTTCAATCGCGGTGGCGGCATCGCCATGGTGGGTCCGGGCGGCGGCGTGGCCATCACCCGCCAGTCAATCGATCCAGCCTTAGGCTCCGCGCTTGTGCGAGCAGAGGCGTGGAAGCGGCGTTTGATCGGTGGCGACGGCGCGACGCTCGAAACGATTGCGGATGAGGAGAAGCTCAATCAATCCTATGCCTCGCGCATGCTTCGGGTGGCGTTCCTGGCGCCAGATCTGAAACAGGCGGTCCTCGATGGGACTGCGCCCGAGGCCCTCTCGCTCTACGCCATCATGCATCGCGGTCTGCCACTCGACTGGGATGAACAGCGAGCGATGTTCGCCGCCTGAGGCGCTTGGCGATCCCCGATCCGGTCGATTTCATTCCCTAATCCTAAAAAGACGCTCCCTGTTCGGGGCACTTATTTTCCCTGTTATCCCTTGCGGGAATTTGATGCTGCCATACCCAATGGAGCCCGACATGCCTGGCTCCAAGGCCGTTGTGGGGTCTGAGCCGAAGAAGTGATTCTGGCCGGATTTCCCTCTATTTCCCTGTAAACAGGGAACGGCCGAAAACGGACTGGCCGCTCGAAACTGAAGACTGGCGTCAGGTTGATGCGGTTTTGAGGAGGGCTAAAGGCGCGCAGAGACGCGCTCTGGGCAACGCCCAAGCGGTAACACGCCGGAATGTCGGGGGTGTTTCCCTGCTCTCGCAGACTTGCCGTTTAGGGAGTTCGGCGTGGCGGACAGAGAGGGATTCGAACCCTCGGTAGGCTTTCACCTACACACGCTTTCCAAGCGTGCGCGATCGACCACTCCGCCACCTGTCCGTTTCACGCTGCGTCTTGCGCGCCGCCGGAGGTCGATCCGGCGGGAGGCGGGCCTGATAGAACACCCTCGCCCCCTCGGCAAGCGCCTCTCGCATCCCCATATGGACTTCAACGCCATTTTCCGATGAGAGAGCCGCAAATGCTGTTCAAGAAGACTGCCGAAATGCCCACGCCCGAGACCGCCCTGCCCGGCCGCGCCGAGCCGCTGGACACCGATGTGAACCACTATGTCAGCGGCAACCCGCTGAAAGGGCCCTATCCCGACGGTTTCCAGACCGCCATCTTCGGCATGGGCTGTTTCTGGGGCGTGGAGCGCATCTTCTGGCAGTTGCCGGGCGTCTGGGTGACCTCGGCCGGCTATTCGGGCGGCATCACGCCCAACCCGACCTATGAGGAGACCTGCACCGGCCGGACGGGTCATACCGAGGTGGTGAAGGTCGTGTTCGACCCGAGCGTCATCACCTACGCCGAACTGCTGAAGGCCTTCTGGGAGAACCACGACCCGACCCAGGGCATGCGCCAGGGCAACGACATCGGCACCACCTATCGCTCGGCCATCTACACGCTGAACGCCGATCAGCAGGCCGAAGCCGAGGCGTCACGCGACGCCTATCAGACCGCCCTGACCAAGTCGGGCCGCGGGACGATCACCACCGAGATCGAACCGGCGGGCGACTATTTCTACGCCGAGGGCTATCACCAGGGCTATCTGGCCAAGAACCCAGCCGGATACTGCGGCATCGGCGGGACCGGCGTGGTCTGCCCCATCGGGGTCGGCGTCGACGCCTGACCCCTGCGACGGCCGCCGGGTTTCAACCGGCGGCCAGTCGGCCTATGGATCGGCGAAAAATGGGAGCGCTCATGTCCGCCTTCGTCCATCCTGACGAGATCCGCAGCCGGTTTTCGGCCGCCCTGTCCGCCATGTACCGGGCCGAGGTGCCGCAATACGGCGACCTGCTGACGCTGGTGGCGGACATCAATGCGCAGACGTTAAAGGCGGATGCCGGCAGCGCCGACCGGCTGGCGGCGTCCGGCGAACTGGCGCGTCTGTCGGAGGAACGCCACGGCGCCATCCGCCTCGGCACGGCCGATGAATTGGCCACGATCGCGCGCGCCTTTGCGGTGATGGGGATGGAGCCGGTCAGCTATTACAACCTGGCCCCCGCCGGGGTGCCGGTCCATTCGACCGCCTTCCGCCCCGTCGATCCGGCGGCCCTGGCGCGCAATCCGTTCCGGGTCTTCACCTCGCTGCTGCGGCTGGAGTTGATCGAGGACGAAGCCTTGCGCGCGGAAGCGGCCGAGACGCTGGCCCGCCGCGACATCTTCACCCCCGGCGCGCGTGACCTGATCGCGACGGCGGAGACGGCCGGCGGTCTGGACGAGGCTCAGGCCGATCGTTTCGTGTCAGAGCTGCTGGAGACCTTCCGCTGGCACGCCCAGGCGACCGTCAGCGCCGAAACCTACGAACGGCTGGTCGCCGCCCACCGACTGATCGCGGATGTGGTCAGTTTCAAGGGGCCGCACATCAACCACCTGACGCCGCGCACGCTGGATATCGATGCGGCCCAGGCCACCATGCCCGCACGCGGTATTTCGCCGAAGGAAACCATCGAGGGTCCGCCCGCCCGCGCCTGTCCGATCCTGCTGCGCCAGACCAGCTTCAAGGCTCTGCAAGAGGCGATCACCTTCCCCGGCGCCGACGGCCCCACGGCGGGCGCCCACACCGCCCGCTTCGGCGAGATCGAACAGCGCGGCTGCGCCCTGACCCCCGCCGGTCGCGCCCTGTATGACGAGGCCCTGGCGAAGAAGGACTTCTCGGCCCTGCCCGATGACTGGGACACGCTGCGCCGCGCAGACCTGGCCTGGTTCCGCTATCGCGCGACGCCTGAGGGGCTGGCCGTCCGCGCCGAGACTGCCGACCTGGACGCCCTGATCGCCTCGGGCCACGTGATCGCCGAACCCATCACCTACGAAGACTTCCTGCCTGTCAGCGCCGCCGGCATCTTCCAGTCCAACCTGGGATCGGAGGCCCGCGAAACCGCCTATGCCGTCGATCCCGCCAAGGCCGATTTCGAACAGGCGTTGGGCCGCTCGGTTCAAGACGAGATGGCCCTGTACCGCGCTGAACAGGACGCCTCGATCACAGCGACGCTGAAGGCCTTGGGCCTGACGGAGATGGTCTAGTCCGTTCAACCGGATGCGGGGCTGGCGGCGCCCCGCGTCCATCCGGCGTCTTGCCTGATGCGCAGACGCGGATCATAGACGCGGCCGTGAACCCGCCCGCTTCCCCGACCCAGCGCCGTTACGATCTCGACTGGATCCGGGTCGGCGCCTTCGGCCTGTTGATCCTGTATCATGTCGGCCTGGTTTACGGGGTTTATGACTGGCACATCCACAGCGCCCACACCTTCGAGTGTATGCGAGAGGCGATCCTGGTCACCAATCCCTGGCGGCTGACCCTGCTGTTTCTGGTGTCCGGCGCCGCCCTGCGGTTCATGACGTTCCGGCGCACCCCGCGCGAGGTCGCTCGCGCCCGGTTCGAGCGGCTGGTCCCGCCGCTGATCTTCGGCGCCCTGGTTCTGGTGCCGATCCAGTCCTGGATCGAATCGATGGACAAGGGCGGCTGGCCCGGCGGCGTCGCCGGCTTCGTCGCCTGGCTGGGCCATGAGTTCAGTTGGAGCGGTCTCGCCGACGGCGTACCGGTCAACCATCTGTGGTTCATCGTCTATATCGCCGTCTACAGCCTGATCGCCGTCGTCCTGTGGCGTCAGCCCGGCCTGATCGAGCGCTTGGGCAATGGGCTGGAAAAGGCGCTGACAGGCCCGCGCCTGCTGATCCTGCCGATCCTCTATCTCTTCGCCATCCGGTGGCTGCTCTTTCCCTGGTTCGGCCTGACCAACACCCTGCACAACGACTGGTACAATCACGCCCTGTCGCTGGTCGCCTTCCTGTTCGGCTTCAGCATCGTGGGGCGTGAGAGCCTGTGGCGCACGATGGAGCGGTATCGCTGGATCGCCCTGGCCCTGGCGGCCGTCGCCCTGCCGATCCTGATGGTCCAGGTCTGGCATCCCGGCGCGCGGGCTTTTTGGGGCGTGCCCAAGGCCGCCGTTTACGGCATCGACCAATGGGCGGTGATCGTCGCCATCCTGGGCTTCGGCTATCGCCATCTGCGCGACCGGGGCGGCCCTGCGCTCAACTATCTGACCCAGGCGACCTTCCCCCTCTATCTGGCGCACCAGACGGTGCTGGTCGCGGCCGTCTGGATCATCCGGCCGGCGAACCTGCCGGCGCCGGTCGAACTGCTGTCCCTGATCGCCATCACCTTCGTCGGCAGCCTGGCGATCTATGAGGTCGTGCGTCGCATCCCGGCCATTCGCCCGCTGTGGGGGCTGAAGCCGCTGGACGGCAGGCCCTGGCCGCTGGACCTCCAGGCCCTGCTGAAACCGCAGCTTCGCTATCATCGCCGTCGTCGCCTGCTGGGCGTGGGCGTCGCCGCGCCGCTTCTGGCCCTGACGGTGGTCGCGGTGGCCATCCTCGCCTACCCCGGCTTCAACCATGCGACCCAGTATCTCAGCGAACTGGGCGGGGCGACGGCCAAGGCGCCGATCATCTTCAACGGGGGGGTCTTCGTCGCCGGCGTCATGGCCGGGCTGGCGGGGATCGGCTTTGGTCTGGCCATCTACGCCCTGACCGGCGCGCGGGTCGCGGCTTGGGTCATCGCCATCGTCTTCATCCTGGCCGGCGGCGGCATGTCGGCCTCGACCCTGTGGCCCTGGCCCGATCCACGCCACATGATCATCAACCTGGCCCTGGGCATCCAGCTGGCGCCGATGCTGCTGCTCTGGGGGTTGGCCAAACGCCGGGACGTGCCGCGCCTGAAGCTCTTCCTCGTCGTCACCTTCGTCGTCATGGCGATCCTGACGGTCCTGACCAAGCACCTCGTCTTCCCCGGCACGGTCAATGACGCCAACGTCGGCTGGTGGGAGCGTCTGTACGCCATCGTCCTGGTCTGCTGGGTAGGGGTTGCAGCCTGGGTGCTGGATCGTAAACTGCTGTCGGTCGCCACGGAGTCGCCGCACGGTCGCCCGGCTGCCGCCCCGTTCGACGTCCCGGCCTGACTTCACCCCCACATTTTTTGGTTTCATCAACATTGCGTGATTGAAAATCGCGCGAATGTGATCGATTATGCAGGTCGTGTTGCAGTGCAGCACTCCGCGTCGTCCCCAGCCCTCGGGACGACATCCGGTTCACTCGGGGGCGTCCAGAGCGGCATGAACAAGCTGGCGATCCGGCCTGTCGAACAGGCTGAAATCGAGACGACGATCCACGGCGCGCAAACGCCTAGCTGGTCGTGGCTGCCCGACGAGGCGCCGCTGGCCATGCCGGTCCAGTCCCTGTCCGCGCCCGACGCCGTCGCCGACGTAACGCCCGCGACCTCGCCGCGCACGGTCGCGACGCGTCGCCTGGCCCTGCTGGCCGGCACCATCGTCCTGACCGGCCTGTCGGCCATCACGCCCTTCTATCTCTACGCCCGCAAGGGTTGGGACGGCACCGAGATCCTGGCCTTCAGCCTGTTCATGGTCCTGATCACCGCCATCTCCTGCTGGTTCGTCAGCGGTCTGATGGGCCTGTTCGTCATGCTGCGCGGCAAGGATCAGGCGGACCTCGCCTTCTCGCCGCATCCGCCGATGCCGCGCACCCGCACCGCCCTGCTGATGCCGCTGTACAACGAGGACGCCCGTTCGTCCTTCGCGCGCCTGTCCCAGATCGATTCCTGCCTGGCGCGTCTGGGCGCCTCGTCGGCCTTCGACATCTTCGTGCTGAGCGACTCGACCAAGGAAGACGCCGCCGCCGCCGAGCGTTCGGTGTTCCAGTCGTTCCGCATGGCCGCCAACTCCAAGGCCTTCTACCGTCGCCGCACCGACAACGCCGAGCGCAAGGCCGGCAACCTGGCCGAATGGGTCCGTCGTTTCGGCGGCGCCTATGAGAACATGATCGTTTTGGACGCCGACAGCACCATGGCCGGCGAGACCCTGCTGCGTATGGTCGACGCCATGGAGCGCAATCCCGGCGTCGGCCTGATCCAGACCGCCCCGGTCATCATCAAGGCCCGCACCATCTTCGCGCGCGTGTCGCAGTATTCGGTGCGCCTGTACGGCCGCGTCGCCGCTGCCGGACTGGCCTACTGGACTGGTTCGGAATCCAGCTACTGGGGCCACAACGCCATCATCCGCACGCGCGCCTTCGCCGCCTGCTGCGGCCTGCCGCACCTGAAGGGCAGGAAGCCCTTCGGCGGTCACATCATGAGCCATGACGTCGTCGAGGCCGCCCTGATGCGCCGCGCTGGCTGGGCCGTCCACGTCACCGCCTCGCTGGACGGATCGTGGGAAGAGACCCCACCGTCGATCACCGACTTCATCCGCCGCGACCACCGCTGGTTCCAGGGCAACCTGCAGCACCTGGGCCTGATCACGGCCAAGGGCCTGTCGCCGATGAGCCGCCTGCAGCTGCTGATGGGCTGCATGGCCTATCTGTCGTCGCCCCTGTGGCTGGCGTCGCTGATGGTCGGCCTGTTCATCCAGATGTTCTATCCGGTCGACTGGACCAGCTTCTTCTACATCCTGAACCCCCAGTTCACGCCCTTCATGCTGGCCTCCTTCCTGTCCGGCGTGCTGCTGATCGGGCCCAAGTTCATGGGTGCCGCCCTGGTCCTCAGCCGTCCGGCCGAGTTGCGCGCCTTCGGCGGCCGCCGAGCCATCGCCAAGGGCATGGCGGCCGAGATCGCCCTGTCGGCCATCCTGGCCCCCATCCTGATGGTCGCCAACACCAAGGCCTTCATCCAGATCGTCTCGGGCCACGACACCGGCTGGTCGACCCAGCAGCGCGAGGCCGACGGCCTGGCCTGGTCGGACGCTTTCCGCGCCATGCGCTGGCAGATGATCGCCGGCGTCGGCTTCCTGGTCCCGCTGGCGGTTCGTCCCGACCTGGCCACATGGTTCGCCCCGATCGTCCTGCCGCTGCTGCTGGCCGCGCCGATCACCGTCTGGACCTCGCGCGTCCGTTCGGGCGACAAGCTGGCCGCCAAGGGCTATTTGGTCACCCCGGTTCAGGACGGCGTCAGCGTCTCGCCGGCCGTCCTGCACACGCCGCGCTCGCCGCTGCGTGCGGTCGCCGGCGGCGTCCTGGCCCCCGTCGCTGCGCCTGCGATGGTCCCGGCACGGGCACCCGAGCGGTAATCGACCGATGCGTGGCGGCCACAGTGTCGCCACAACCGTTACAGCAACGCTCGACGGCAATCTCGATCGGCCTCACCCTAGGGTCCTGTCGTTTGCGGGAGACGTGATTCCATGGCCAAATCCACCGGTTCCGACGCCAAGCCTGACCTGCGGCTCGTCGCGGCCGAGGCCGAGATCTACGACCTGATGAAAGCGCCCGAAACCACCGCCGACCGCGTCAAACGCCTTCAGCTGGAAGCCCACGCCCTGGCGTTGGAAGAAATCGAAGGTCTGGAGCGTCTGCTGCTCGAAGCCGCCGCCAAGGCCAAGGCCATCGCCGACGGCGGCGACGCCTATCCGGTCGGCGCCCGCGAGATCGCCTCGCGTCTCGCCGCCGATCTGCCGACCAAGGCCGAGACCATCAAGACCATCGTCCACCGCGTCGGCTGAAAAAACCGAAGCTGGGCCGTCGGAACGACCCGCCCGCCCGTCCGCTTTCCTGAGGACCCCATCTTCAGGAGACGACCCCATGGACGACCGGACCCACGCGCGCGCCGAAGACATCGCCGATCAGGAACGCGCCATCCAGCGCGACATCGACGCAAAGGACAAGGCGTCCGGCGATGACAAGCCGTCCGGCGCGATGCAGGCCGGCGCCCGCCCCTACCCCGAACCGCCCTTCCCCAAACAACATCAGACCAAGCCCGGCGACGAGGCCGCGCTCGATCCCGCGCCGATGTACGACGCCCCCTTCTGGAAGGGCTCGGGCAAGCTGGACGGGTTCGCCGCCCTGATCACCGGCGCGGATTCCGGCATCGGCCGCTCGGTCGCCGTCCTGTTCGCGCGCGAAGGCTGCGACGTCGTCATCTGCCACCTGGACGAGGACGCCGACGCCGAGACCACCAAGGCCGCCGTCGAGGCCGAGGGTCGCCGCGCCGTGGTGCTGAAGGGCGACGTCTCCGACCCCGCCTTCGCCGAGATGGCGGTCAAGGCGACGCTGGACGCCTTCGGCCGCCTGGACGTCCTCGTCCCCAACGCCGCATTCCAGGAACACGTCCCCGCCTTCGAGGACCTGACCTACGAACATTTCGACCGCACCCTGAAGACCAACCTCTACGGCTATTTCAACATGACCAAGGCGGCTGTGCCGCACATGAAGACCGGCGGCGCCATCGTCATGACCGGCTCGGTCACCGGTCTGATGGGCAACAAGGATCTGCTCGACTATTCGCTGACCAAGGGCGGCATCCACGCCTTTGCCCGTTCGCTGGGCACGCATCTGGCGCCGCGCGGCATCCGCGTGAACGTCGTCGCGCCCGGCCCGGTCTGGACCCCGCTGAACCCCGCCGACAAGGACGCCGAGGCGACCTCGAAGTTCGGCGCTGACACGGTGATGAAACGCCCGGCCCAGCCCGAAGAGATCGCGCCCGCCTACGTCTTCTTGGCCTCGCCCCAGATGTCCAGCTTCATCACCGGCGAGATCCTGCCGATCATCGGCGGTTACGCCGGCGGCTGAACCGAAACCGCCGCCCTGCGGTCGCAGGGCGGCGGTATCACCTAGGCCAGCACGTCGTCGTAGTCGGGATGCCGCTTGTGCCAGGCGACGGCGTAGCTGCAGCGCGGAAACAGCTTCAGGCCGGTCTGGCGCGCATGGTCGGCCAGCGACTGCATGAACCGCCCCGCCGCGCCTGATCCGCGCAGCGACGGCTCGGCCTCGACATGCAGGATGATCCGCGCATCGCCCTTCACAGCATAGTCGGCCCAGACCAAGCCCGCGCCCTTGTCGTCGTCGAACGCCTGTTCGAACCGGTTGTCGCCTTCGACGTCCTTGAACTGTCCCATCGGGTTCTCCTTTGGCGGATCAACCGCCAAGGCCGCCGGGACGTTCCGTCAGCGTCAGATCGGCCCTTAGATCGGCTTGTCGTTCAGCAGGTTCAGCAGGCCGATCACGCTCTTGATCGTGAACCAGACGCTGAGCAGGAACCAGACCAACAGGAATAGCAGCAGGAACGGAATGCCGATCAGCACCACCGACGCCAGGGCGCTGACGAAGATCCCGACCCAGGCCGCGATGGTCCACCAGAAGACCGACCAGAACAGCCGGATCTGCGCCTCGATATGCTGGCGCGCCAAGCCCGTCGCCGTCCCGCGCGTCACATAAGACACCACCAGCCCGATCAGAACCAGCACATTGGCGCTGGGGATCGACAGGATGAACAGGGCCCAGGCGATCAGCGCCCCGACCTTGCCCTCGGACGGCTGTCCGGCGATGAAATTGGGTTCATTCGTCATCGTCGGTCCTTCAGAACAACAGGCTGCGGGGGTGAGGAACGGCCTGCCCGCTCTTCAGTTTCAGCACCCCGAACGCGCCGCGCGCCAGAACCCAGATCGCTAGGGCAAACAGCACCAGCACGCCGATGTTGACCACGATCAGAAGGGCACCGACGACCGCCGCCCCGACTGCGCCCACGATGGTGCGCTGCTGATAGACGGCGTGGCTGTGCTCCAGTTGATCCGTCGCCCCGTCGCGCCGCATTACCGCCAGCAGCGCCACCAGGCACGACACGCCCAGCGTCGGCACGGCCAGCAGGATCAGCACATAGACGGCATACAGCCGCATCGGCACGATCGGCCCTTCACGGCGCGGCGCGGCCTCGGCCGTCAGACGCTGGCGCACCGCGCGCACGGCCGGCGCCGGTTCGGCCTCGACAGGCGTCGGCTCGGACCGGGGCGGAAACGGCGCCGTCGGCCGGGTCGTCGGGCCAGACCGGTCGAAAGGCCCTGGCCCCGGCGCCAATTCGGGCGGGTCGAACAGGTCCGGTTCGCGCTCGTCTGTGGGAAACGGCTCCGGCTGGCGTTCACGCGCACGGCCCGCCAGCGACGCGGGCGAGACAAAGCCGACCTCGGCGTCATGATCGTGGTCGTGATCGCGGGGCGCTGCTGGATCTTTCGGATCGCCGGGTTCGGCCATGAACAACGCTTCTGTCACGCCGGACGCCCGGCTGGAATCTGCCGACGACAATGGCGGTCGGCGCGGCGCGAAGCAACCGCCCTTACCGCCCCAGCACGATCTCGCAGCCCGGCGCCGCCACCGCCGCCAGGGCGCCCGGCTTTTCGATACGCACCGTGGCGCGCTGCACCCGGCCGTCCTCCAGGCACGCCCGCGCCAGCCGTTCGGCGAAGGTCTCGACCAGCCCCACATGTCCCTCTGCGGCGATGGCGCGCGCGGCGTCGGCCACGGTCTCATAGTTGATGGTGTCGCCCAGCCGTTCGATCGGACGCGGCGCCAGCTCCAGCGTCACATCGATCACCAGCCGTTGCAGCCGCCCCTGCTCGTGATCATAGACCCCGATCCCGGCCTCGACCTCCAGCCCGCGCACGAACACGCTCAGCCGCTCGAAACGCAGCGGATCGTCCGCCGGAACCGGCGTCGCCAGAGGAGAGGAAACCACGCGCTACTCCTGGATGTCGGGGGTGCGCCAGGCCAGGTGCTGGCCCCCGTCGACGGCGATCATCTGGCCCGTGACCAGCCGGGCGTCAATCAGCCACCGCACCGCCTCGGCCACCGCCTCGGGGCTGCCGGGCGTTTCCAGCAGGGTGGCGCGCGCCTCGGCGGCGAACTCTTCGGGGGTCTGGTGGATGGAGGGCAGGGTCGGCCCCGGCCCCACCCCATTGACCCGGATGCCGGGCGCCAGCGCCTGGGCCAGCGTCTGGGTCGCCCACCACAGGCCGTTCCGCGACAGGCTGTAGGAAAAGAAGCGCGGGTCCGGCTTCAGCACCTTCTGGTCCAGCAGATTGACGATGGCGCCCTCGACAGCCTGGGCGGCGAACGCCTCGGCCAGCACGATCGGCGCCCTCAGATTGGTGTCGAGATGCAGGTCCCAGCTGTCGCGCGTCAGCTCGCCGATCCGGTCATCCTCGAACACCGAGGCGTTGTTGACCAGCACGCTGACCGGCCCCAGCGCCTCGACCGCCGCGGGGATCAGCGCCCGCACCTTGGCCTCGTCCGTCAGGTCCGCCTGCAACAGGCATGCGCGCCGACCCAAGCCGTCGATCTCTTCGGCCAGGGTCCGGGCGTCGTCGCCCGACGCATGATGATGGATCGCCACGTCGAACCCGGCCTGGGCCAGCTTCAGACAGATGGCCCGCCCGATCCGCCGCGCCCCGCCCGTAACCAGGGCGACGCCCCGCTCAGAGCGAGCAGCCGCCTCAGTCAACCCGACCGAACTCGAACACGTTGAACGCCGCCAGAACGGCGATGAAGCCGAAGATGATGCCGAGAGCCAGCATGGAATGCTCCTGTTGTCCGTCTTGGCTTAGAGCGGGATTGGGCGGGGTTCAAGCGGGGACGGGTCGGTGAAAGATGTGAAATGACGGGATTGAGGGCGGGAGCGCCTCATAGTCAATCCGGCTCAATATGCCTTTGCTGCGTCCTCTCACCTAACCCGCCGCATGCACACCGAACGGAAACAATCCAGCTTGATATCCTGCAGGGATCAGAGCAGCTTCATTAGCGGCGGGAACGTCGGAACACCCTTCGCTTCTCGGCAGGTCGCGAGGAGCAATCAGTCGGACGGTTGTCGCTGAATGGCAGCCTATAAGGCGCGCTGGTGTAAAGAAGGCCGGGCCCGCCAACTTCTCAGAGCTTGAATCCGTAGGCATCGAAAATCTGTCGGCGATTCGCATCAAGGCGACGATCGCTACGTTTGAGAGGCATCAGAGTAAGGCCGCAGTCCTCTACCTGCCCTGCCTGCGTTCGACAGACCTTAGGTTTAAGCGCGAGAGGTGGTGCAAGGTCCCATGTTTTGCCGTCCACGTTGACTGCTTGGTAAAATGCGCTCGCGACTATGTCGGCCAGCTGCACCCCCGCGTTAGTTCGAGCGGGGACTGGCTCGTACAAGGTGGAATGTAGAACATCCCATTCAATGGTACGGGCATTAAGATAGGCTCTCTCGCCCTGCAACCTCAGAAGCTCATGGTAAGCGAGCATCTGTGTGTAGCGCAGCCCACCTGTGGCCGAGAGCACCAGCCGCGCCGGGCGAACCTCGCCGTGATCGGCTAGAGACCGAACTCTAATCCAGTGGGTAACCCGCTCTAACAATACGCGAAGTACCCAGTTGTAGAACTGGAACTGGCCATTACGCCGGTCAGCGCGGGTGTTCTCGTGGCCGCTCATATTGGGTTTATGGGATACCACTGCAAATAGGCGGCACGGCTTATCGGCCAACAATTCACAAGCAAGGCGCCGTCGGTCTCCGGGAAGAACGTCCTTGTAGTGAAAGAACGGCTTCTGGTTCTGATTCACTGCAGCCTTGATGTCTCTGACCCAGGCGACCGTTTCTGCGTCCCTACTCTGGTCGATAACAAGCGCACCCATGGTGAACCATTCTGATGCCCCTTTAGGCGCGGCCGGTGCGACGGATCGGATGCCTGGGTCGCCCGCCTCGTCGATAAAGATCACGTAACCTGGCTGCTTTGGCATGGCCCCTCCTGTGAACAGCTAGAGACAGGCGCAACCAAGAGTCGAGTCCCGACCGCACTTCAAGCAAGTGGCTAGAAGTTCGTCAAACCGAGGAAGTCCGACATCCATTGACGTTCCTCATCTGAGGGGTCGTAAGCTACGCCGCCCCCCGCAGCTTTCCAGTACCTCGGAAATTGAACTTCTTCGTGGAACGCCAGCTCGGCCGCCAGATAGAGCATCCACACTCCGCCTCTAAGGCTGCCGATTATGAAGCTCAAAGCCTGATCATTTGGGCTGTAGGGCGACAGTTGCTCAAAGGCGGCGTGGGCGGGGCCAACATGCACGAACTCTTCGCTCAACATGCCGTAGTATCGACCGAGTGGGGGGAGCACCTTACTCGCCCAGCCGATGCACTTGGTCGACCTCAGGGTTCCCGCGTGGAACTCATTCAACGCAGTCGGGACATGACTTAACGCAATTATCGTAGCGATCGTTTCTACGAAAGTTCGAGCCAGTATACCATACTGCCTGCGGTAACCATGCCGTGCCACTTCAATGCTCGCCAGATTAGTATATGACGCGCTTGAGAATAGGCGAGAGACGGTCGCCTTGTACCGCGCGTCGTCGAGACGATGCAGGTGCCGTGTGACGAGACCTTGGGCCGCCCCAAAAAGTGCGCTGCAAGCGGCGAGGTCGTTGCGAGAAACTTGGTCAAACGAGCGCCGGATTTTTGGCCCGTCGCGACTGAGCTGGTTCAGGATCATGTCCTTGGTGGTAAAGACCACTCGCTGTTTTTCCGGGTCTATCCGAGCGGAAGCGATGTTGCCGGAGGCTACCAACTTTTCCCGACGCCGAACTGCACGTCTTCTGGACTGTCTGCTCACGGGCTTCACTTCAATGGCCACTGGCTCAATCCGAGACCCAAGGGGAGGAAACTTATAGACCAGCGCTTTCAGACTTGGACAGTATTCAATCTGGCAAATTCCATTTGCAAGGCGCTCTAGCAAAGAGCGCTCTAAATATTCATTGGCGTATAGCCGCCCCATATGTCCCACTCGAAACAGACGCTCTACTAACCTGCGTGCCGTCTGATCCGGCTGCTGGTGGCGAAAAGCGTCCCTCGCCCATGATGCCGCCCCAGCCCCTTCCCTCCCGCCCTCAAAAATGATCGAACGTCGCGCCACACATTACGGCCAACGGCGGACAAACCATGATCTGGCGCATCCACGTCGAACCCTTCACCCGCCCCCTCTTCTTCGCCTGGTCGCGGCTGACGCGGGGCAAGACGCTGGGCGTGCGGGCGGTGGCGGTAGATGCGCAGGGGCGGGTGCTGCTGGTGCGGCACACCTATCTCAAGGGCTGGTGGTTGCCGGGCGGCGGGGTGGATCGGGGCGAGACGACCCACGCCGCCGTGGTGCGCGAACTGCGCGAAGAGGCCGGGCTGGTCGCGCGCGGGGCGCCGCGCCTGGTCTCGATCCATTCCAACGAGCGATTCTTTCCCGGCGATCACGTCGCCGTCTTCCGCATCGACGCCTTCGATGTGGGCGACCGCACCAGCCACGGCGAGATCGCCGAGATCGGCTGGTTCTCGCCCTCCGCCCTGCCGGACAACGTGAACCGGGGCTGTCGCGCGCGCCTGACCGAAATCTTCGACGGCGCCCCGGTCGATCCGGACTGGTGAGACCCGCTGCCGTCTCCTCCCCATTCATGGGGAGGTGGCGCGGCGCGCCTTCGCGCCGTGACGGAGGGTTCTGCACCGCATCGCCGGCGCCTGTGGCACTTCAAGAGCCCCTCCACCGCTTCGCGGTCCCCCTCCCCACGAGTGGGGAGGAGACGGTGTGCGTCCGCATCTGACGCAGGCGCGTGGCAGCGTCCGCCCATGACCCAAGCCGCCCCCGTCTATCGCGTCCGCTCGCAGGAGATCTGGGACCTGGCCCGCGACGACTATCTGGCGGGCGAGCCGGCGCGGATCGTCTGCCGCCGTTACGACCTGGGCCTGTCGGCCTTTCGCATCCGCGCCCGCAAGGGCGAATGGCGGCGCGGCGATCAGGACGACCCCGACCTGTACGATCCCGCGCTCGAGCTCGAGGCGGTCGAGGATATCGCCTTTTCCGACATGGCCGACACGGCGCGTCGTCGCCTGCAACTGGCCCTGATGGACGGCGAGGCGACCGAGGCCCAGCGCTGGCTCAGGATCTTCGAGACCCTGTCGTCGATGGCGTCGCAGACCGGCGATGTGCACACATTGCACCCTGAATTTTCGTCCCGACCGTCTGACCGGACCGACGCGCCCGCCCCTCGCCCTTCGACGGACGACGCCGGGTCCGAACCGGGTGAAGTGCACCGATTGCACTCTGATTTATCTTCGGACGACCTAAGCCGATCCGACGCTCCCCTCAATCGGGCCGAGCGTCGCCGCCTGCGCCGCGCCCAGCGCCGCACGCCGCCCTCTGCAAGCTACGAAAGCCATGCTAGCCAAGGGCCATGAACCCGTCCCTGCTCGCCATTCTCGTCGTCATCCTGGCCGGCGGCGCCACCGCGCTTCAGGCCCCGACCAACGCCAGGCTGGCGACCGCCGTGGCCTCGCCGGTCAACGCCGCCTTCATCTCCTTTGCGGTCGGGACTACCGTGCTGGGGATATTGGCGGCCGTCCTGCACACCCGGCCGGACATGGCCGCGACGCGGGCGCTGCCTTGGTACGCCTGGCTGGGCGGGGCCTACGGCGCCTGTTTCGTGGTCGCCGCCGCCTGGGGCGTGCCGCGCCTGGGCGTGGCCATGACCATCACCCTGATGGTCGGGGGCCAGCTGCTGCTCAGCCTGGCGCTGGATCATTTCGGGGCATTGGGCGTGCCGCGCCAGCCGCTGAACATCGGCCGCGTCGCCGGGGTGGGGCTTGTTCTGGCCGGCGTCCTTCTGGTCCGGCGCTCTTGACCCTATATCGGGCGCGATGACCGAGGAGACGCCTGATTCCCAACTGAAAGCCGCCGCCCTGATCGCCGACGAGGCGCGCCGGGCGCCGGACAAGCCGGGCGTCTATCGCATGTACGGCGAGGACGGGTCGTGCCTTTACGTCGGCAAGGCTAAGTCGCTGAAGAAGCGCATCATCCAGTATGCGCAAGGGCGTTTCCACACCCAGCGCATCGGCCTGATGGTGTCGCAGACCCGGTCGATGGAGCTGGTGGTCACCGCCACCGAGACCGAAGCCCTGCTGCTGGAATCCAACTTCATCAAGAAGCTGAAGCCCCGCTTCAACGTGGTGCTGCGCGACGACAAGTCCTTCGCCGAACTTATGATCCGCCGCGACCACCGCGCGCCCCAGGTCAGGAAGCATCGCGGCGCCCACACGACGCCCGGCGACTATTTCGGCCCCTTCGCCTCGACCTGGGCGGTCAACCGCACGCTGAACACCCTGCAGAAGGCCTTCCTGCTGCGGTCCTGTTCCGACAGCGTCTATGAGACCCGCACCCGTCCCTGCATGTTGCATCAGATCAAGCGCTGCTCGGCCCCGTGCACCGGCCTGATCAGCCTCGAGGACTACGGCGAACTGGTCACCGAGGCCGAACAGTTCCTGCGGGGCAAGTCGCGCGCCGTCATCGGCCGCCTGTCCAAGGAGATGCAGGCGGCGTCGGACGAGATGGACTTCGAACAGGCCGCCCGCGTGCGCGACCGCATCCGCGCCCTGTCGGCCATTGCGATGGAGAACTCTGTCAGCGCCGACAGCGTGGCCGAAGGCGACGTCTTCGCCCTGCATTCCGACGGCGGACAGGCCTGCGTCCAGGTCTTCTTCTATCGCGCCGGCCAGAACTGGGGCGGCCGCGCCTATTTCCCGCGCGTGGACAAGACCGACACCGATCCTGAGATTTTGGCCGCCTTCCTGGGCCAGTTCTACGAGGACAAGCCGATCCCGCGCCTGATCCTGTCCAACGTCCGCCCGCACGAGCTGGAGCTGCTGGAAGAGGCCTTCTCGATGAAGGCCGACCGCAAGGTCGAGATCGTCCGCCCGATGCGCGGCGAGAAGCTGGCCTTGGTCGACCACGCCCTGACCAATGCGCGCGAGGCCCTGGGCCGCCGCCTGGCCGAAAGCTCGGCGCAGGGCAAGATTCTGGACGAGGTTTGCGAGGCCTTCGGACTGGAGAGCCGACCCGAGCGGATCGAGATCTACGACAACGCCCACATTCAAGGGACCAATGCGGTCGGCGGCATGGTCGTCGCCGGCCCCGAGGGCTTCCAGAAGTCGCAGTATCGCAAGTTCAACATCCGGGGCGAGGATCTGACGCCCGGCGACGACTACGGCATGATGCGCGAGGTGATGCGCCGTCGTTTCTCGCGCCTGATCAAGGATGAAGAAGAAGGCGAGGCCAAGGGGGAAGATGTGGTGCGCCCCGACCTGCTGCTGATCGACGGCGGCGCGGGACAGTTGGCCGAGGTGCTGGCGGTCATGGCCGATCTGGGCGGGCTGGACGACATCACCGTCGTCGGCGTGGCCAAGGGCCCGGATCGCGACGCCGGCATGGAGAAATTCTTCATGCCCGGCAAGGCGCCGTTCATGCTGCCGCTGAAGTCGCCGGCCCTCTACTACCTGCAACGTCTCCGCGACGAGGCCCACCGTTTCGCCAACGGCGCCCACGCCAAGCGCCGCTCGATGGACATCAAGAAGAACCCGCTGGACGAGATCGAAGGCGTCGGCCCCGGCCGCAAGAAGGCCCTGCTGCACGCCTTCGGCTCGGCCAAGGGCGTCAGCCGCGCCTCGTTGGCCGACCTGGTCAAGGTCGACGGCATCAACCAACCTCTCGCCGAACGCATCCACGCCTTCTTCCGTAAAAGCTGAGCCGGAGCTAAGACACCGACCATGAGCGACATCGAAGACGAACTGACCGCCGGCTATCGCCGCTTCCGCGCCGAGCACTGGCCGACGGCCCGCGCCGAGTACGAAACCCTGGCGACCAAGGGCCAGAAGCCGCACACCCTGATCGTGGCCTGTTCCGACAGCCGCGCCGATCCGGCCCTGATCTTCGACGCCAAGCCGGGCGAACTGTTCGTCGTGCGCAACGTCGCCAACCTGGTCCCGCCCTATGAGCCGGACGGCAAGCTGCACGGCGTGTCGGCGGCGCTGGAGTTCGGGGTCAAGGTGCTGGGCGTCAAGCGGATCGTGGTCATGGGCCACGCCCACTGCGGCGGGGTCAACGCCATGATCAACGGCGCCCCTGAAATCGTCGCCGACTTCGTCGCCCCCTGGATCGCCCAAGGCGCGCCTGTCGTCCAGCATGTCGCCGAAACCGTCGCCCCCGACCAACTGGAGCGCGCGGCCGAAGAGGCCATCGTGCGGCTGTCGATCCGGAACCTGCGCACCTTCCCGTGGATCGCCGAGCGCGAAGCCAAGGGCGAGCTTCAGCTCAGCGGCCTGCATTTCGGCATCGCCGAGGGCGCGCTTACGGCCCTGACCGACAAGCCCCGGTTCGAACCGTTGGATTGAGCGGCGAACCGTGCCACACCCGGCGCGTTGCAACGGACATGACGATGACCTCCGCCCACCGCGCCAACCCCATTCCCAACATCCTGACCGGGCTGCGTCTGGCGGCCGGGGTGGTGATGTTCGCCATGATGGCCGGGGCGGCGCCGGGCGCGCTGGAGGCCTGGCTGTCGCCGGAAACCCAGGGGCGGTTCAGCGTTTGGGCCTTCTGGATCTTCGTCATCGCCGCCTCGACCGACTGGGTCGACGGCTACCTCGCCCGGCGCTGGAACGCGACCACGCGCTGGGGCGCCATTCTCGATCCCATCGCCGACAAGGTGCTGGTGACCGGGGCCATCCTGGGCGTCCTGGCTTCTGGATCCCTGCCCGGCATCGCCCTGCCCTGCGGCCTGATCCTGTTCCGCGAATTCGCCGTCTCCGCCCTGCGCGAGACGATGGCCGGCCGTATCGAACTGCCGGTCACCCTGGCCGCTAAGTGGAAGACCACGGTTCAGATGGTGGCGCTCGCCGCGCTTCAGCTGACCCTGCTGTGGGGCGCCCTGGGCCTGCAGAACGACGACGGATCGCCGCTGGCCTGGCAGCCGGCGTTCGAATCCTTCGCCATCTTCCTGATCTGGTTCGCCGCCATCATCACCCTGTGGACCGGCTGGCAGTATTTCAACGAAGCTCGTCGCCAGATGCGCGATCTTTAGGGCCGTAGCGTCAGCCCGGCCGGCGTGGCGGAAAAGGCGGAAAGCCTGCCCAGATAGCTCATGCCCAGCAGGGAGTATTCCAGCCCCTGCTCGACCACGAGGGCCTCGACCCGGTCCACCCGCGCGCCTGCAACCGAGATCGTCCTCAGCTGAACCGGCGCGGCACGCACGACCCCCGATGCGGTCTGGACCTTGCCGGTGAAGGCTCCGGGTTCGGGATCGACGCCTAGTCTCAGGGCGTCGGCGCGCGTCAGGGCGACCACGCTGGCGCCGGTATCCACCAGCACTCGCACCGCCTTGCCGTCGATATTGGCCTCGGCCCAGTAGTGGCCGTCCGCGCCCTTGACCACCTGGGTGTCGGTCCCGGAGGCGCCCACCGCCGTCTCGACGACGGGCGTCGCCGCCTGGGCCATGCCGTCGCCTTCCAGATGGCGGATCGTCAGAGCCGTGCCGAACGACGCCATGAGAGCGAAGCCGAGGACGACGACAGACTGGGTATCGATGCGAACCATGCCTCTGTCTTAGAGGCGCGGCGTTTGGATGGGGTGAAACGACGTGGCTGACGAAAGCTTAAGCCCCGAGCCGCGCTAGCCCAGCTTGGCCGGATCCACCTGACTACGGCGCGACGGCAGGTCGGCCATGACCGCCGCGCGCTCGGCGTCGCTCAGCGCCCGCCAGCCGGCGATTTCCTTCAGCGTGCGAAAACAGCCGAGGCACAGGCCGCTCTCGCCATCGACTGCGCACACCATGACGCAGGGCGTGGCGATGGCCTTGGGCGGTCCGGGCCGGCTCGGGGTCGTCGCACTCATTGTGACACAGTGGCGAAAATCACTCCGACTCCTGACGAATAAAGTTGCAAATTCATGAAACTGTCTTATATCGGCTGATGACGCGAAACGACTGACGGTGGAATCCCATTGGTACGACGCGTCTCTTTTCATCGTTCTGCGAAAGGAGACGCCAAGATGAACGATAAGGAGCGTAACCTCCAACACGCCATGATGTCCTTCGCCCTTTGGGGCGGGATGCTGGTCAACAGTCGGCATATGCCGTCGAACTCGGGCCGGGTGGTCAGCCATCCGTCCAACTTCGTACCCTATACGATCAAGAAACGCTGACGGCCCTCTCGGCCCTCTGCCTGAAGAAGCCCCGGTCTCGCCGGGGCTTTTGCAATTCCGGGCTTGCCTGACGCGGCGTTCGCGGTCGATGACGGGCGTGAAGACGGAGACGAAGCATGGGCCTGATCACCGAAGACAAGCGGGGCGCGATCCTGATCTGGACGCTGGATCGCGAGGCGCGGCTGAACGCCCTGCCCGATATGGGCGACGGCGACGAGGTCGCGGCGGCGTGCGAGCAGGTCAACGCCGATCCGTCGATCCGCTGCGTGGTCCTGACCGGCGCCGGCCGGGCGTTCTCGGCCGGCGGTGATCTGACGGCGATGCGGGACAGGCGCGACCTGTTCGAGGGCTCGGGCGCCGCCATCCGCGAACGCTATCGCCGGGTCGTCCATCGGATCGTGCGGTCGCTGTATGGGCTTGAGGTTCCGCTGATCGCCGCCGTCAACGGGCCGGCGATGGGGCTGGGCTGCGACATCGCGGGGCTGGGCGATATCCGTATCGCCTCGGACCGCGCCAGTTTCGGCGTGCCTTTCCTGAAGCTGGGCATCATCCCCGGCGACGGCGGGTCTTGGCTGCTGCCACGCAACATCGGCTATGCGCGCGCCGCCGAACTGCTGTTCACCGCCCGATCCATCGACGCAGCGACGGCCGCCGAATGGGGGCTGGTCAACCGCGTGGTCGCGCACGAGGACCTTATGACCGAGGCCCTGGCTGTCGCCGCCCAGGTCGCGGCCCAGCCGCCCCAGGCCCTGCGCATGGCCAAGACCCTGCTGCGTCAGGGTCGCGACACGACCTTCGACCAGATGCTGGAGATGTCGGCGGCGATGCAGGCTCTGGCCCACCTGACCGAGGACCATCAGGAAGGCGTCGCCGCCGTGCTGGAAAAGCGGCCGGGCGATTTCACCGGAAACTAAGTCTGGGCCGCTAATCCGAAGTCCTAATTCGTCTTCATGGCCTCGCTGGGCCCTACGCCGGCGGCGACCGCGCGTTTGGCCCCGGCGGTCTCGCCCGGCTTCATGAACTTGACCAGCACCCGCTGTCCGATCAGCAGGGGCGCATCGCCGGCCGAGGCGACCACTTCCACCACCCGCTCGTCGCTGCGCTGCGAGGGGTCGTCGGAGGCCAGTTTGCGCGCGCCGAACACCGCCGCGCGGCGCATCACCGCGCCGATATAGACCTTGCTGGCGTCGCCCTCGGGGCTGATCTCGACGGCCTGGCCGTCGGTCAGGTTCGGCAGGTCGCTCTCGACCACCTCGGCGCGGACGATGCGCGGCGCGTCGGGTTCCAGATCGAACATGTTGGAAACGTTCAGGGTCGAGGCGCCGGCGCCGGGGTTGGCGTAGCGGCGCACGATCCGGCCGTTGGTCGGGGCGCGGATGACCGTCAGTTCTTGATTGTAGCGGGCCTGATCCAGCTGGGCGCGTGCGGTCTGGACGGCGGCGACCTGCGACCCCAGGCGGGCCTGTGCGGTGGCGATGGCGTCCTGGGCCTGGTCCATGCGCTGGGCGGCGACGAAGTTGGTGGCGACCAGGCGTTGCAGACGCTCCTGCTCGCGCTGGGCGGTGCGGATGTCCACGCGGATCTGGGCCAGTTGGCTTTCGGCCTGGTTGACGGCCGCCGCCGCAGCCTGCACCGCCAGACGCGCCTCGTCGTCTTCCTGACGGGCCAGAATCTGACCGGCGACGACGCGATCGCCTTCCTGAACCAGGACGTCACGGACGATGCCGCCGCGACGGGCCGCGATCTGGATGATGCCGCCCTCGACGTCGACCTTGCCGTTGGCGATGGCCGCATAGGGGCTGTCGACCTTGGTCGCCGCCGCCTTCTCCTGCTCGGCCTTCTTGGTCTTGGCGGCGGACTGGAACAGCATGAAGCCGACCGCCAGCACGATCACCAGCAGCAGGCCGATCCAGGTGCGTTTTTTCTTCAGAAAGCCGGGCATTGGCGTGTCGTCCTAAGGGAAATCGTCGTGTCGGTTAGTGGGACGCCAAGATGGCGTTCGGATCGGGGATGCGGCGCTGGTCGTCCAGGATCTTGCCGTCCTCGATGTGGATGACCCGGTCGGCCCAGGCCTCCAGGCGCGGATCGTGGGTCACGCAGATCACGGCGGCGCCGTGTTCGGTGGCGGCGCGGCGCAGCAGCTTGATGACCACCTGCCCGTTTTCGCCATCCAGGGCCGAGGTCGGTTCGTCGGCGAACAGGATCTTCGGGTCCTTGGCCAGGGCGCGGGCGATGGCGACGCGCTGCTTTTCACCACCCGACAAAGCCGCCGGCCGCTGGTGCAGACGGTGGCCCAGGCCGACCTCTTCAAGGGCGATGGTGGCGCGCTTCTTGGCCTGGCCTGCGGTCAGCCCCTGGAACTTCAGCACCGTCTCGACCTGCTGAAGCGCCGTCAGCGCGGGGAACAGGTTGAAGCCCTGGAAGATGAAGCCGCAGTTATCCAGGCGGAACTTGTCGATGCGGCCCGAGGACAGCTTCCACAGATCGTCGACGTCCAGCACGTCCACCCGGCCCTCTTCGGGCTTCAGCAGGCCCGAAAGAGCTGCGATCAGGGTGGACTTGCCCGAGCCGGACGGCCCCATGACCATGGTCAGGTCACCATGCCGCGCATCGAAATCGACGCCCTTCAGCACCTCGACCCAGGCCTTGCCGGACTTGAACCGCTTGACCAGCGCCTTGGCCTCGATGGCGAAATCGCCGTGCTTGCCGTGAACCTTCGTATGCCCAAAAGACGTATCGGTCATCGCAGCAGGTCCGCCGGTTGGCTGTTCTTGAGGATGCCCAGCGACAGCAGGCCGGACACCATGGCGATGGCGATCAGGCCGATGCCGACGACGATCAGCAGCGACAGCGGCAGGGCGATGATCACCGCCCCCATCATCGCCAGCAGCGAGACGAGCCAGGTCAGGACGATGGCCGCGATGACGCCGACGACGCCGACCCAGAAGCTGAGCTCGACCACGATCCGACGCAAGGACCCCATGCTGACGCCCAAGGCGCGCAGAGAGGCGAACTCCTTGATATTGGCCATGATGGCGCCGCGCAGGGTCTGCCAGGTGATGGCGACCCCGATGATGATCCCCAGGACGACGCAGCCGCCGATGATGATGACCAGAATGCCTTCCTCGAACATGGCGCCGGCGTTGGCGTCGGCCAGCTGCTGCTTGGTCCAGGCCTTCCACTGACCGTTGCCCATGGCGTTCAGCTGGGCCACAACGATGGGCGCACGGGCCGGATCACGCAGCTTGACCATCAGCGGACCCACGCGCGCGCCGGTGTCGGCCTGACCCAGCATCCGCAGGGTGTCGCGCGACATGACCACGCCCGGCTGCATCATGTTGGGATAGCCGCGCGTCACGCCGACGACGGTGACGGTCTGGCCGTTGTACAGCGCCTTGTCGCCCAGCTTCACGCCCAGGGTCGTCAGGGCCGTCTCATCGACCGCCACGGTGTAGGGTTGGCGCAACGCATCGACCAGTTCCTGCGAATAGTCGGTCGGGATGGTCACCGAGCCGGGGCGGGTGTCGATGATGCTGGCCTGGACGAACTTCTGACGCGGCGCGCCCTGCGACGCATTGTCCGCCTGGCTCTTGGTCGGATCGACGTTCTTGATGTTCTGGAACGTGCCCCCGGCGCCGTCCAGGGGCATGACCTCGACCACCTCGGGGTGGTTGTAGGCCAGGGGAATGAAACGGCGCGGCACGCCCGACGGTCCGCCCATCAGGCTCTTGGCGCCGGGCTGCATGATGAAGATGTCGGCGTTCGACCGCTCAATCGTCGCGGTGAATCCCTTGCCGATTCCGATGAAGACGCCGGTCATGGCCAGGACCAGAAGCCCCGACAGGGCCAGGGCCATGACCGCCGCCATATAGCGACGCCACTCGAACAGCAGTGTTGATAGCGCAAGCGACATTGTCGTCGATAAACCCCCGGTACTTGCGCCTATCTGACCGTGCGCCCCCTCACCGCCAAGTTAAATCGGGGTAAGGCTTGTGAACCGTCATCATTGCGGGTTCGAAATCAGGTGATTAAGGGCCTTAAAGCCTCTTGGCGCCCACCCTTCGTCGGCGCTAGTTACAACATAACAGATGGGACAGGCCGTCCCACGCTCTGGGAAACACGCCTTCATGTCCTTGCCCTCGCTTCGTCTCACCGCCTCTCTGGCCGCGCTCGGCGCCGCCACCGCCGTCCTGTCCGCGCCTGCGACCTCCGCCCGCGCCGACGAGGGCATGTGGACCTTCGACAACTTCCCTATCGCCACGGTGAACGAGAAGTATGGCACCAACATCGACCAGGCCTGGCTGGACCGCGTGCGCAACGCCGCTGTCCGCCTGCAAGGCTGCTCGGCCTCGCTGGTGTCGAACGAAGGCCTGGTGCTGACCAACCACCACTGCGTCGTGTCGTGCGTTCAGGACCTGTCCACGGCCCAGAACGACTACGTCAAGAACGGCTGGATGCCCGCCACGCGTGAGGAAGAGAAGAAATGCCCCGGCCAGACGGCCGAAATCCTGACGGACATCGTCGACGTCACCGACCGCGTGACCGGCGCCGGCGCCGGTCTTGAAGGCGCCGCCTTCGTCCAGGCCCGCGCCGCCGAGATCGACAAGATCCAGAAGGAGACCTGCGGCGACGACCAAAAGCTGACCTGCCAGGTCATCAGCTTCTACCGCGGCGGCCAGTACAAGCTCTACAAGTTCCGCAAATACGATGACGTGCGCCTGGTCTTCGCGCCCGAGTTCCAGGCGGCCTTCTTCGGCGGCGACCCGGACAACTTCAACTTCCCGCGCTACGCCCTGGATGCCGGCTTCCTGCGCATCTACGAGGACGGCAAGCCGGTCGCCACGCCCAACCACCTGACCTGGAACGCCAATGCGCCCAAGGAAGGCGACGTCACCTTCGTCGCCGGCAACCCCGGCTCGACCCAGCGCCTGCTGACCGTGGCCCAGTTGGAGACCCTGCGCGACCAGCAACTGCCCATCAGCCTGATCCAGACCTCGGAACTGCGCGGTCGTTTGCTGGAATATTCGACCACCGGCGAAGAGGCCAAGCGCGTCTCGGTCGATCCGATCTTCGGCCTGGAGAACGGTTTCAAGGTCAACTACGGCCAGCAGGGCGCCCTGACCGACCCGGCCTTCATGGCCACCAAGCGTCGTGAAGAGCAGGAGCTGCGCCAGCGCGTCGCCGCCGACCCGGCCCTGGCCCAACGTATCGGCGATCCGTGGGCCGATCTGGAACGCGCCTCGACCGCCCAGCGCGACCTCTATCTGCCCTATCGCCAGCTGGAATCGGCGGCCGGTCAGCGCTCGTCGCTCTACAGCTACGCCAAGGCCATCGTCCGCGCCTCCAAGGAACGCGCCAAGCCCGTCGCCGAGCGCCGCGCCGGCTATTCGGACGCCGACATCGCTTCGCTGGGCCGTCGCCTGGCGACCGAAACGCCGATCTCGAACGACCTGGAGAAGATCTATCTCGACTTCTGGCTGTCCAAGACCCGCGAATATCTGACGGTCGACAATGCTAACGTGAAGGCGCTGCTGGGCAAGGAAAGCCCCGAGCAGATCGCGGAGCGTCTGGTCGACGGCACGCGTCTGGCCGATCCCGCCTTCCGCGCCCAGGCCCTGGCCATGACGCCGGAGCAACTGGCTGCCTCGGGCGACCCGCTGATCCAGTTCGTTCTGACCAACGACGATGCGGCTCAAGCCGTCCGCACCCAGTGGGAATCGGCCGTTTCCGGTCCGACCAGCCGCGCCGGCGAAAAGATCGCCCAGGCCCGGTTCGCGGTTTACGGCACCAACCTGTATCCCGACGCGACCTTCAGCCTGCGCCTGTCCTACGGCCAGGTGAAGGGCTGGACCTATCGCGGCGTGACGGTCGAGCCCTTCACCCAGATCGGCGGCCTTTATGAGCGCAACACCGGCGCTGAGCCCTTCAACGCGGCCGAGGACTGGCTGGCGGCAGAGGGCAAGGTCAACAAGTCGACCGTCTATGACTTCGTCTCGACCAACGACATCATCGGCGGCAACTCGGGCTCGCCCGTGATCAACGCCAAGGGCGAAGTCATCGGCGCCGCCTTCGACGGCAACATCCACTCGCTGGGCGGCAGCTTCGGTTACGACCCCGAGCTGAACCGCACGGTGACGGTCTCGACCGCCGCCATCACCGAGGCCTTGCGCAACGTCTACAACCAGCCGCGCCTGCTGCGCGAACTGGGCGTGCGTCGCTAGAACGACAACGAAGAAGTCTCCTCCCCGCTGCGCGGGGAGGGGGACCGCGAAGCGGTGGAGGGGCTCTTCACCACTACACAATCGCCTGTAAACTGCCCAAGAGCCCCTCCGTCACGACGCTGAAGAAGCGCCGCGCCACCTCCCCGCAAGGCGGGGAGGAGACTTAAAGGACACCGCCCATGCGCCCTCTTCTCCTCGCCTCCGCCGCCGTTCTCGCGTTCGCCGCCGCCAGCTCGGCCAGCGCCGAGGAAGGCATGTGGACCTACGACAACTTCCCCATCGCCCGCGCCAACCAGACGTTGGGCACGAATATCGATCAGGCCTTCCTGGATCGGGTGCGGCTGTCGTCGGTGAAGTTCGGCGGCTGTTCGGCGGGCGTGGTGTCGGGCCAGGGTCTGGTCATGACCAACAACCACTGCGTCGCCACCTGCGTGGCCAACCTGTCCACGCCGCAGCAGCAGTATGGTGAGACGGGTTTTACGCCCAAAACGCGCGAGGAAGAGCGCAAATGCCCCGGCGCCACGGCCGAGATCCTGACCGACATCTCCGACGTCACCGAGCGGATGCACAAGGCCGGCGAAGGGCTTGAGGGCCAGGCCTTCACCCAGGCGCGCGAGGCCGAGGCCGGGCGGATCGAAACCGAAGCCTGCGGAAACGATCCCAAGATCCGCTGCCAGGTCGTCAGCCTGTACCGGGGCGGCCAGTTCAAACTCTACAAATACCGCAAATACAGCGATGTGCGCCTGGCCTGGGCGCCGGAAGACCGCGCCGCGACCTTCGGCGGCGATCTGGACAACTTCTCCTTCCCGCGCTTCGCCATCGATGCCGCCTTCATCCGCCTGTACGAGGACGGCAAGCCGGTCGAGACGCCGATCCACTTCGCCTGGAACGCCGACAAGCCGACCGAGGGCGAGGCCGTCTTCATCACCGGCAATCCCGGCGCGACCCAGCGCCTGCTGACGATGGACCAGCTGGCCACCATCCGCGACGTGGTCCTGCCGCTGGATCAGCTGATCGCCTCGGAGCTGCGCGGCCGTCTGATCCGCTATTCCGAAGAGGGCGAGGACCAGGCCTTTATCGCCATGGACCCGATCGTGGGTGTGGAGAACACCTACAAGCGCGGCCTGGGCCGGATGCGCGCCCTGACCGACGCCCAGTTCATCCAGGCCAAGGCGGCGGCCGAGGTCGACTTCATGCAGCGCTACGCCGCCGCCAACGGAAATGGTCCCGATCCGTGGGGTGCGCTGGAAGCGGTCCAGCCCATCGCGCGCGAACTCTATGCGCCGACCGCCCTGCTGGAAGGCGGCACGGGCCTGGGCACCACCTCGGTCGCGGGCGGATCGCAGCTGTTTCAGTGGGCCAAGGCCATCGTGCGCGGCGCGCAGGAGCGGGCCAAGCCGTCGGACCAGCGTCTGGCCGAGTTCGCCGACAGCCGCCTGCCGGGCGTCGAATCCGGTCTGTTCGCCGAACGGCCCACCTATCCCGAGCTGGAGCAGATCCGGCTGGAATGGTGGCTGTCCAAGACGCGCGAATGGCTGACGGTGGACAGCCCCTACGTTCGCACCCTGCTGGGCAAGGAAAGCCCCGAAGAGTTGTCGGCCCGCGTCGTCACTGGCACCAAGCTGGCCGATCCGGCCGTGCGTCGCGCCCTTTGGACCGGCGGCCTGGCGGCGGTTCAGGCGTCGGACGATCCGATGATCCAGTATGTGTTGTCGATAGACGCCGACGCCCGCGCCGTCCGCACGGAATGGGAGAATAAGGTCAAGGCCCCGACCGACCGCGCGTCGGAACAGCTGGCGGCCGCCCGTTTCGCCGCCTATGGCGACGCCGTCTATCCCGACGCCACCGGCACCCTGCGTCTGACCTATGGCAAGGTCGAGGGCTCCGACGTGCCCGGCCAGCGTTTCGGCGCCTTCACCACCTTCGCCGGCCTGTGGGACCGCGCCACCGGCGCCGAGCCATTCAAGGTCGCGCCCAAGCTGATGGCCGCCAAGGATCGGATCGATCCGAACGCGGTGATGGACATGGCCGTCTCGACCGACACGATCGGCGGTTCGTCCGGCTCGCCCGCGGTCAACGCCCGAGGCGAGATCATCGGGGCCAACTTCGACTCCACCGTCCTGACCCAGCGCAACGCCTATGGCTACGATCGCAACACCAACCGCAGCGTGATCGTCACCACCCAGGCCGTCACCGTGGCCTTGCGCGACGTCTATGGGATGGATCATCTGCTGACGGAGCTGGGCGTCAGCCGGTGATTGAGATCGCCGTCCGCGCGGCGACGCCCGACGACGTCGCCGCGCTGCATCCGCTGATCGAGCGCGCCTATCGCGGCGACACCGCCAAGGCCGGGTGGACGCATGAAGCCGACCTGCTGTTCGATGATCGCACCAGCGCGGCGGAACTGTCGGTTCTGATCGCCGATTCCGACCGGGTCATCCTGCTGGCCCATCGCGACGGCGCGCTGATCGGCTGCGTCCAGGTCGCCCGCGCCGGCGACGACCTGGCCTATCTCGGCATGCTGACGGTCGAGCCGACCTTGCAGGCGACCGGCCTCGGCCGTCGTCTGCTCGCGGCCGCCGAAAGCGAAGCGGTCGCGCGTTTAGGCGCGCGTCGCATGGAGATGACCGTCATCCACCGCCGGACCGAACTGATCGCCTGGTACGAACGACGCGGTTATGCCCCCACCGGCGAGACCCGCCCCTTCCCCGTCGATCCGCCCCGGCCTGAGCTGGAATTCGTGGTGCTGGAAAAAGCGCTCTAGCGCCCCCTTGCAAAACGGACAGTCGTGTCCATTTACGCGCCTCACCATGACGCGCCCTGCCGAAAAACCTGTCCGCAAGGACGCCGCTCTGAACAGGGCGGCGGTGCTGGAGGCCGCGCGCGCGGTCTTCGCCAGCCAAGGGTTGGATGCGCCCCTGGATCTGATCGCCGAACGGGCCGGGGTTGGGCGCGGCACCCTGTATCGGCACTTCTCAGACCGCACGGAAATGGCCCTGGCGGTGCTGGAGGCCGACGTCGCGGACCTGGGTCGGCGCACCGCCGATCAGGGCGATGATCCGCAGGCCTTCTTCTGGTTTCTGGACCGGCTGGCCGAGGACATGGTGCGCAATGCGGGACTGGCCGGCGTCGTGCGGAACGTGCGCTCGCCGGATGCGCTTACCCCCTTGCGGCAGAGCTTGATGGAGGCGGGCGCCGCACCGCTGAAGCGGGCCCAGGCCGCCGGCCTGGTGAGGGAGGATCTGCGGCCGATGGACATCCGTCTGATCGCCACACTGCTGGGCGCCGGTTTTCAGGGCGCGGACGAAGCCGAGCGCCAGGCCGTGTCGTTGCGCACCCGCGCGCTTGTGCTCGACGGGCTGAGACCTCGCGGGGGGCCGCGCTGATGGCCCGCAACAACTGGCATCTGCCCTGGGAACAGTATGTCGAGACGCTGAAGCCGCATGAGCGGCCGATGATGCCCGGCTCGCCCGCCACGCCCGATCACTCTTGGCCGATGCGGATACAGTACGCCCTGACCGGTCTGCTGGTCGCCATGGTCGGATCGCTGGGCAACGCCGCCGTCACCGCCAACATCCAGAACCTGCAAGGTTCGCTGGGGATCACGATCACCGAGGCCGCGTGGCTGCCGGTCGTCTTCGTCATGACCAACGCCTGCATGAACCTGATCCTCGTCAAGTTCCGAATGCAGTACGGCCTGCGCCTGTTCACGCAGATCTTCCTGGGCGCCTTCGTGCTGGTCTGCGCCGCCCACCTGTTCGTCGACAACTATCAATCGACCCTGCTGGTGCGGGCCATCGCCGGCATGGCGGGCGCGGGCCTTTCCAGCCTCGGCTTTCTTTATATCATCCAGGCCTTCCCGGCGGCGCATAGGCTCAAAGGTCTGATCATCGGCATCGGCCTGGCCAGTTTCGCCGTGCCGATTTCGCGCCTGGTCATGCCCGGCCTGCTCCAGCTGGGCGACTGGCGCGCCTTCTACATGTTCGAGCTGGGCCTGTGCCTGGTCGCCTGGGGCGCGGTGCAGGTGGTCAAGCTGCCGCCGTCCGAGCGGCTGCGGGTCTTCGACCGGCTGGACTTCCTGACCTTCGCCCTGTTTGCGCCAGGCGTGGCCCTGCTGTGCGCGGCCCTGGGTCTGGGGCGCATCGTCTGGTGGACGCAAGCCGCCTGGATCGGCTGGGCTCTGATCGGCTCCGTCATCCTGCTGACCGCCGCCTTCCTGGTCGAGCACAATCGCAAGAACCCGCTGATCAACACGCGTTGGCTGACCGGGCCCGACCTGCTGCGCCTGTTCGGGGCGATCCTGCTGATCCGCATCGTGCTGTCGGAACAGACATCCGGCGCGGTGGGCTTCCTGACCGTCGTCGGCCTGGGGCCGGATCAGCTTCACGGCCTGTTCGTCGTCATCCTGCTGTCGATGATCGCCGGCACCCTGGTCAGCGCCTTCACTCTGAATATGGAGAAGCTGAACAAGCCGATCGCCATCGCCTTGGCGCTGATCGCGGTCGGCGCCTGGATCGACAGCCATTCGACCGTGCTGACGCGCCCGGCGCAGCTATATTTCAGCCAGGCCCTGATCGCCTTCGCCTCGGCCATGTTCATCGGCCCGGCGCTGATGATCGGCATCGTCAAGGTGCTGACCCAGGGCAAGCAGAACCTGATCAGCTTCATCGTCATGTTCAGCGTGCTTCAGAACGTCGGCGGTCTGGCGGGTTCCGCCCTGACCGGGACGCTTCAGATCATCCGCGAGAAATACCATTCCAACCAGCTGGCGGCCGGGATTTCGGCGTTGGATCCGCAGGTCGCCTTGCGGCTGCGTCAGCTGTCGGGCGCCTATGCCTCGACGATAACGGACCCCGCGCTGGCGAACGCCGAAGGCGCCGTCCTGCTGGGCCGACAGGTGACGCAACAGGCCAATGTGCTGGCCTACAACGACGTCTTTCTGGTCATCGCCGTGATCGCGGCCCTGGGCTCCGCCTGGGTGACCGTCACCCACCTGCGGCCGCGCTGGAAGGCGCGCCGCGACGCCAAGAACAACAATGCAGACGCTGCGGTCCAGACCGCCGCCGTCGCCGCCGCCGACTGAACCGAGACCCGCAATGACCGACGCCGCCCCGCCCGCCCCCGCCTCTTCCGCCCCTGCCGCCCCGCAAGCGCCCGCCGCTGGTCCACCTGCGCCTGCGCCGAAGAAGAACGTCATGTGGACCGTCATCGCCGCCGGGGTCGCCCTGCTGGGCGTTCTGATGGTGCTGTACGCCTGGCAGTTGCCGCCCTTCCGAGGCGCGATCCAACGCACGGACAACGCCTATGTGCGCGGCCAGGTGACGATCATCAGCCCGCAGGTGAACGGCTATGTCACGGCCGTGCCGGTCCAGGACTTCCAGACCGTCCAACAGGGGCAGTTGCTGGCCCAGGTGGATGACCGCATCTATCGCCAGCGGCTGGAGCAGGCCGAGGCGAGCCTGCACTCGGCGCAGGCGGCCCTGTCCAACTCGGCCCAGACTCAGGCTTCGGCTCGCGGATCGGTGGCCCAGCAGCGCGCCTCCATCGCCGCGGCCGAAGCGACGCTGACGCGGGCCCAGGCCGACGCCAACCGCGCCCGCACCCTGAAGGCCGGCGGCTGGGTCGCCCAGGCCAATGTGGACGTCGCCGAGGCCGCCTTGCGCAGCGCCCAGGCCCAGGTCGCCCAGGCCCGCGCCGCCGAGGGCATCGCCCAGACCGGCGTCACCTCCGCCGTCGTCGGCCGCGACAGCCTGGCCGCCGCCGTCGAGAACGCCCAGGCCGCCGTGCGCCTGGCCCAGATCGACTTGGCCAACACCCGCATCGTCGCCCCCCGCGCCGGCCGTCTGGGCGAGATCGGCGTGCGTCAGGGCCAGTATGTGACGGCGGGAACCCAGCTGATGGGTCTGGTGCCGGACGTGGTCTGGGTTACGGCCAATATGAAGGAGACGCAGATGAAGAACATTCGCGTCGGCCAGCCGGTCGAGATCACCGTCGACGCCCTGGGCGGCCAGACCCTGCGCGGCCATGTCGAAAGGATCGCCCCCGCCGCCGGATCGGAGTTCAGCGTCATCCGTCCCGACAACGCCACCGGCAACTTCACCAAGGTGGCCCAGCGCATCCCGGTCCGCATCCGCATCGACCCGAACCAGCCCGCCGCCGAGCGTCTGGCGCCGGGCATGTCGGTGGTGGCGAAGGTCAATACGGCCGGCTGACGGAACGCGCAGCTCCCGATCGCGCTACCTCTCCCAGCAAGGGAGAGCGCCATGGACCGCGAACAGACCAAGGGTCGTGAAGAGAACGGCGCCGATCCGGCCGGCAAGCCGGACGCCCTGACCTCCGACAAGGCGACCAAGGCGGTCGGTCAGGCCGAGCGCCAGAGCGCGGGACCGGACGGCTCGCACGCTGCTGAGATCGGCGACACCTTCAAGCGCAAGCCCTGACGCCGGATCAGGCTGATCGCTGCGACAGGCTGGCGGCGAGCAGATGCACGTCGTGCGCCCGCATCCGCTCGAAATTCCCCAGCCCCAAGGCCAAAGCGCGCATGATCTCGGTCTGGCGCGTATGTTCGGGATGGGCGGGCAAGGACGGCTCCGCCCGCGCCAGCTCCGCATCCAGTTCGGCCATCATATGGGCCAGGATTCCGTCGTTCATCTGATCCTCCATCACGCCGCCGACCGTCGCAGACGGTTAGAGCATAAATGGAACAAATGAAGAACAGGCAGGCAGTCGCCAAACTGTGGACGAACGAAAAAGGGCCGGGCGATGCATCGCTCGGCCCTCTTGTTTCAGCATCGCGACACGATCAGCTGTCGGCTTGCCAGCCGCCGGCCAAGGCGCGGAACAGGGCGATCTGATAGGTCGTGACCAAGGCGTCAGACTGGGCCAGAGCGGCGTCCGCCGCCGCTTGGGTGCGTTCGGCGTCGAGCACCAACAGGAAGCTGTCGGCGCCGGCGTTGAAGCGCAGGCGCGACAGGTCGGCGGCGCGGGCCGCCTGGTCTCTCGCCTCGGTCAGGGCCGCACGACGGTCCAGTTCGTTGGCGTAGTTGCTGAGCGCCGTCTCGGTTTCCTGAAGCGCCGTCAGCACGGTCTGGTCGAAGGTCGCCAGCGCCGCATCCGAACGGGCGTCGGCCGCCTTGATCTGAGCGCGAGCGGCGAAGACGTTGGGGAAGGACCAGCTGATCAGCGGACCGAAGCTGAAGCGGAAGTTCTGGTCGTCGCCCAGTTTATCCGAGTCCAGCGCGGTGGAGCCGAACGATCCGCCCAGGCTGATCTGCGGAAACAGGTTTGCGGTCGCCACGTTCACGCGCGCGGCGGCGGCGGCCAGCTCGGCCTCGGCCTGGCGCACATCGGGACGGCGGGCCAGAAGCGCCGCACCATCGCCGACCGGGATGGGCTGGCTGAGCTGGGGCGGACGCACGCAGGCGGCGGCGGCCTGGCTGGCCTCGGCCGGGGTGCGGCCGGTCAGGGTGGCCAGGCGGAACAGGGCCTCGTTACGGGCCGCACGCAGGGTCGGCAGGGTCGCCGCCGTCTGGGCCAGGGCCGCCCGAGCGCTGGCCACGTCCAGCCCCGTGCCCGCCCCGCCGTCGAGCAGGGTCTGGGTCAGGTTGGCGGTGTTGCGTTGCAGCTCCAGCGTCCGTTCGGCGACCGCGATCTGCGCATTGGCCGAGCAGGTGTCGGCGTAGGCGCGGGTCGTCTCGGCCGCGACCGTCACCTGGACCGTGGCCAAGGCGGCCTCGGCGGCGCGGGCGTCGGCGCGGGCGGCGCGGATGGTGGATTCCACCCGTCCGAACAGATCGACCTCATAGGCCGCCTGAATGCCGACGTCATAGGTGTCGATTTCGGGCGCATCTTGCCCTGCGGGCAGGCCCTGGACCGTGGCGGCCGAGGCGCGGCTGCGCTGGGCTTGGGCGCTGGTCGTCGTGGTCGGGAAACGGCCCACGCGGGCCTCCGACAGCGACGCCCGAACCGCGCGCAGATTGGCGAAGGCGGCTTCGAGCTGGTTATTTTCGGCGAAGGCCTGCTGGATCAGGGCGTCCAGCGTGGGGTCTTCGTACAGCCGCCACCAGTCGTCGCGCGCCGCAGCGTTCGAGACAGTGGGGCTGGCCGAGCCGACGAAGGCGCCTGTGCCGGCGACGGGCAGGTCGGCGACCGGCGCCTTGGGCCCGACCGCGCAGGCGGCCAGCAGGGCGCTGGAGGCTGCGGCGGTCAGGAAGCTGAGGGTGTTGTTGCGGGTCATCAGATGTCCCCTCCCCGGCCGGTCGCGGGCGCAGGCGCGTTCGGATCGGTCAGGTCGCTGGTTTCGTCATAACGCACGGGCCGGTCCGAAGGACGGTCAGGCGTCGTGGTCGGTTTCTTGCCTTGCGGCAGCTTCGAGGACAGCCAGCGGCTGACCACATAGAAGACCGGGGTGAAGATCAGGCCGAAGAAGGTCACGCCCAGCATGCCCGAGAAGACGGACGTGCCCAGCGATTGCCTCATCTCCGCGCCCGGCCCCGAGGCCAACATCAGCGGCACGACGCCGAGGATGAAGGCGAAGGACGTCATCAGGATCGGACGCAGACGGGTCTTGGCGGCGGCGACCGCAGCCTCGAACCGGTTCATGCCCTGCTCTTCTTCGGCTTGTTTGGCGAACTCGACGATCAGGATGGCGTTCTTGGCCGCCAAGGCGATCAGAACGACCAGGCCGATCTGGACCAGGATGTTGTTGTCCAGGCCGCGCAGGTTCACCCCGATGATGGCCGCCAGCAGACACATCGGCACGATCAGAATGACCGCCAGCGGAAGCGTGAACGCTTCGTACTGAGCCGCCAGCACCAGGAAGACGAACACCACCGCCATCAGGAAGATGACCGTCGCGCCGGAACCCGCAGCCTTCTGCTGATAGGCCAGACCCGTCCATTCGTAGGAGAAGCCCTGCGGCAGGGTCTGGGCGGCCATGGTTTCCATGACCTGCAGCGCCTCGCCGGAAGAGACCCCTGCCGCGGCGTTGCCCTGAAGTTCGGCCGCCGGGAACAGGTTGTAGCGCACGATCCGCGCCGGGCCGGAATCGTTCACCAGATTGGCCACCGATCCGATCGGCACCATGGCGCCCGTGGACGACTTGGTCTTCAGATTGGCGATGTCGGCGATGTCGTCGCGCGCCGTTGGCTCCGCCTGCGCCGTCACCCGGAAGGTGCGGCCCAGCATGTTGAAGTCGTTGACGTAGGACGAGCCCAGGTAGACGCCCAGTGTGTCGAACACCGCGCTGGGTTGGACACCCAGCATCAGCGCCTTGTCACGATCGACGTCGGCGGTGATGCGCGGCGAGGCCGTGTTGTAGGTCGAGAAGACCTGGCTGACCTCGGTCGGCTTCTGGGCGGCGGCGCCCATCATGGCGAAGGTCGCGCCTTCCAGCGGACGATAGCCGGCGCCTTCGCGGTCCTGGATCATCATCGAGAAGCCGTTGCCGGTGCCCAGACCCTGGACCGCCGGCGGGGCGATGACGAAGATCTGCGCGTCCTCGATCTGTCCGGTCGCCTGGGTGATTGCGCCGGCCAGGGCCGTAGCGGCCTCTTCCTTGGAGCGTTCCTCGAAGCCGTTCAGGCGCACGAAAATGGTGGCGGCGTTGGAGCCGAACGAAAAGCTGGAGCCGTCCAGACCGGCGAAGGCTACGGTGCCGTTCACCCCGGCGGTGCCCTGGATGATCTTGGTGGCGCGTTCCATCACCGCCTGGGTGCGATCCAGAGACGCGCCCGCCGGCAGTTGGATGACGCCGATCAGGAAGCCTTGGTCCTGTTCAGGGATAAAGCCCGAGGGGGTATCGACCAAGCGCCAGGCGGTCAGGCCCAGAAGACCGGCGTAGATGATCAGCACCAGACCGACCGTGCGCACCAGACGCGCGGTCAGGCGGCCGTAACGATCCGACAGCCAATCGAAGCCCTCGTTGAACTTCCGCCCGGCCCAGCCGCCATAATAGACGACCGTGCCCAGGACGCCCGGCTTGCGAGCGTGCTCATGATCCTTCTTGTGCGGCTTCAGCAGCAGGGCGGCCATGGCCGGCGACAGGGTCAGGGACACGAACAAGGAGATGACCGAGGCCGAGGCGATGACGACCGCGAACTGGCGATAGAAGATGCCGGGGATGCCGGGCACAAACATCGTCGGCACGAACACCGACACCAGCACCAGGCCGATGGCGATAAGGGCGCCGGAAACCTCCTGCATCGATCGATAGGCGGCCTCCTTGGGACTGAGCCCTTCACCGATGGCCCGCTCCACGTTCTCGACTACGACGATGGCGTCATCGACGACGATGCCGACCGCGAGGACCAGGGCGAACAGGGACAGGGAGTTGATCGAATAGCCCAGCGCCAGCTGCACCGCGAAGGTGCCAACGAGGGCGACGGGGATGGCGACGATGGGGATAATGGCCGCGCGCCAGGTCTGCAGGAAGACCATGACCACGATGATGACCAGGATGACGGCTTCGACCAGGGTGTGCTGAACCGACTCCACCGAGGCGGCGACGAATTCGGTCGGGTTGTAGGGCACGTCCACCTTCATGCCGGCGGGCACTTCGGACTTCAGGGCCTCGACCTCTTTCAGGACGCGGTCGGCGGTGCCCAGGGCGTTGGCGCCCGGCTGTTGAACGATGGCGATGCCGACGCCGCGCTGGCCGTCGAAGAAGCCGCGGATGCCGTAGTCCTGGGCGCCCAGTTCGATCCGCGCCACGTCGCGCAGATAGGTGACACGGCCCTGGGCGTCCGTCTTCAGCACGACGTTGGCGAACTCATTGGGATCGCTGAGACGACCCTGAACCTGGACCGGCAGTTGGAAGGCGGCCGCGCTGTTGGGGAACGGCGGCTGGCCGATGGAGCCGGCGGCGGCCTGAACGTTCTGGGCGCGCAAGGCGGAAACGATCTCGGGACCCGTCAGACCGCGCTCGGCCGCCTTGGCCGGGTCGATCCAGACGCGCATCGAATAGTTGCCGCCGCCGAACACCTGAACCGCGCCCACGCCCTCGATCCGCAGCAGACGGTCTCGCAGCGTGGAGTTGGCGTAGTTGCCGACATAGTCGTTATCCAGGGTTCCGTCGGGCGACGTCAGCCCCAAGATCATCAGGAAGCCGCTCTCGGCCTTGTTGACCACGACGCCCGTCTGGCGAACCGCCTCGGGAAGACGGGGCTCGGCCAGCGCCACCCGGTTCTGGACCAGCACCTGAGCGGAATCCAAATCCGTGCCGGGCTGGAAGGTCACGGTGATGGCCACCGCCCCGTCCGATGTGGACGAGGAGGAGATGTAGAGCATATTCTCGACGCCGTTCACCTCCTGCTCGATGGGAGCGGCGACGGTTTCGGCCAGGGTCTCGGCCGAGGCGCCGGGATAGGCGGCGTTGATGGTGATCGTCGGCGGCGCGATTTCCGGGTACTGCGACAGCGGCAGCAACGGATAGGCGGCGATGCCGATGATGGAGATCACCACCGCGATCACGGCCGCGAAAATCGGCCGGTCGATGAAGAAACGGGAGATGTTCATGGCTTAGCCGGCCGGCAGGCTGTTGGCGAAGGAGGCGCTGGACGCGGGTGCCGACTGGGTGACAGGCGCCTGGGACGCATCGCCGGCGACGGGTTCGATCTTGCCGTTTTTGGGCGTGACCTTGGAGCCCGGCTGGGCGGCGCGTTGCAGACCCGCGATGATGACGCGATCGGTCGGGGCCAGGCCCGAACGGACGACGCGCAAGCCCTGCACGATCGGGCCGAGCTGAACGGCCTTGTTCGTCACGGTGCCGTCGGCGTTGACCACGGCGACGGTGCGGCGGGCCTGATCGGTGCCGATGGCCGAATCCGGGACCAGCAGAGCATCATAAGCTCCGGCGCCCGCGACCTGGGCGCTGCCGAACATGCCGGGACGCAGGAAGCCGTCGGCGTTGGGCAGGATCGCGCGCAGACGAATCACGCCCGAGGCGGTGTCCACAGCGTTGTCCGAGAAGTCCAGACGGCCGGTATGCTTGTAGGTGCTTTCGTCCTGCAGGCGCACATTGACGACTGCGCCCTGATTGGCGCCGCCCTGACGCAGGTATTTCAGCAGGACCGCTTCCGAGCCGTCGAAGACGAAGTGGATCGGGCCGCCCGAGATGATGGTGGTCAGGATGTCGCCGGCCGACGAACCGCCGGCGATGACATTGCCCGGATCGACGCGACGGTCGGACACGCGACCCGAGGTCGGCGCGGTGACGCGAGTGTATTCCAGGTTCAGACGCGCATTGCGGACGGCGGCGTTGCCGGCCGCCAGATTGGCCTGGGCCGCATCAACGGCCGCCTTGTTGGAATCATACTCGGCCTTGGACACCGCCTGCGAGGCCAGCAGGGCCTCGCTACGGGTCAGGTTGGCGCGGGCCAGCGACAGTTGCGACTGGGCCTGGGCCACCTGGGCCTGAGCCTGCGCCAGGGCGGCCTGGGCCGGGCGCGGATCCAGGGTGAACAGCAACTGGCCGCGCTGGACCATCTGGCCGTCGCGGAAGTGGACGGCCTGGATATAGCCGCCGACGCGGGCGCGCACGTCCACGCTCTCAACCGCTTCGAAGCGTCCGGTGAACTCGTCCCAGTCCCGCACCTGCTGCTTCAGCGGCACAGCCACCGTCACGGGCGGCGCGCCTTGCGCGGGCGCCTCTGCCTTTGGGGAACAACCATAAAGCGCACCCGTCACCATGACGGATACCGCCGCAATCTTCAGCCCGCGCATCTGCGCATCTCCCTGTCGGAGGTAAATCCCTGTCGTGCGGACAGAGGCCGATGGGGAGTCGGCCTTGTCAACGCGTGGTGACTTAATGGTCGGAGCCGTAGCGCTTGTCAACAGGCGTTGACAAAGCCATATGTGATCTACGGTTATTGTCTGTGGAGTGTCATCACCTTGTTATGTCCCGGCCCACGCCCGAGAAACGCCGCCGCCACGCGCACGGCCATTCTCGATGCTGCGCGCGAGAGATTCGCGGCCGAGAGCTATGACGACGTGGGCATGCGCGACATCGCCCGCGATGTCGGCGTCGATGCGGCCCTGATCAGCCGCTACTTCGGCTCCAAGGACGATCTGTTCCTGGCCGCGCTGGATAGCTGCGGCGATGGCAGCGCCCTGATGCAGGGCGAAAAGGCCGACTTCGGCCGGCGCGTGGCGCACGAGATCGTCTTTGAACCCAAGAAGGCCGAAAAGCTGAAGGGCATGTCGATCATGCTGCGCTCCATCGGCTCGGCCAAGGCGTCGGAGATGGTTCAGAACACCTGCACCCAGCGGTTCTTCGGCCCGCTGGAGGAATGGCTGAGCGGGCCGGACGCCACGGTCCGCGCGCGTCTCCTGGCCGGTTTCATCATGGGCATGTCAGTCAGTCGCGAACTGGGCGGCGGCAGCTTCAACATCGAACCCGCCCAATGCGAGGAGATGCGCGACCGCCTGGCGCCCATTCTTCAGTCGCTGATCGACGGCTGACCCCATCGCCGAAATGAAAAAAGGCGCGGAGGCTGACCTCCGCGCCCTTTATCTTGTCTGACGACCGGCTCAGTGCGAGGCGGTCGAGGTCACTTCGGTCCGCGCCTTAGTGCGGATGCAGCCGATGGCGAAGATGGTCAGGCCGACGTAGCCCAGCATCGGCACGATGAAGGCGGGCTGAAGCTTGCCGGCCGCATCGGCGATATGCGCCGCGACTTGGGGCAGCAGGGCGCCGCCGATGATGCCGAACACCAGCAGGCCCGACGTCGCCGAAGTCGGAGCGGTCGAGCGCTCCAGCGTCAAGGTGAAGATGGTGGGGAACATGATCGAGTTGAACAGGCCGATCGACAGGACTGCGTAGGCCGCCGTCGGCCCGCCGATCTGGCTGACGGTCAGGCACAGCACCGCCGCCGCGACGGTGCAGCAGGCCAGGACGAGGCCGGGGCGCACCTTGGTCAGGACAGCCGAACCGATGAAGCGGCCGACCATGGCGCCGCCCCAGTACAGGGCCACCATCTTGCCCGCCGTCTCGATGGGAGCGTTCAGGATGTCGGGGCTTTCCAGGAAGTTGGTCAGCATGCCGCCGATGGCGACTTCGGAACCGACGTAGAGGAAGATGGCCAGGGCGCCGAACACAGCCCACGGCGACGACAGGGCCTTCAGCGGCGAAACCGCATTGTGCGATTCAGGCGCCGCCGCATTGATCTTCTTGCGCGCCGTGAAGATGAAGACGGCGATCAAGGCGAAGAAGGCCCCCATGCCCAGGAAGGCCATGTCGATGCTGCGCAGCGACTGGGTGCGGGTTGCAGCGGTGACCACAGCGCCAGCGGCGAAGACGCCCCCCGTCAGCAGGACGTGCGAGCCCAGCCAGGGGCCGACGGTCGTGCCCAGCGAGTTGAAGGCCTGCGACAGGTTCAGACGGCTGGAGGCGCCCTTGGGGCTGCCCAGCTCGGCGACCAGCGGGTTGGCCGCGACCTGCAGCAGGGTCACGCCCGAGGCGATGACGAACAGCGCGATCAGGACGCCGGGATACCAGTCGGCGGCGGTCGCGGCCGGCACGATCAGACAACCCGCGACCATGACGATCAGGGCGCCGATGATCGAGCGGCTGTAGCCCAGTTTGCTGAGCACCGAGGCCGCCGGCAGCGACATCAGCCCATAGGCGATGAACCAGGCGAAGGTGGTCAGGAAGGCCTCGGCGTTGTTCAGGTCGAACACCCGCTTAACCGCCGCGATCAGCGGGTCGATCAGCGAGGTCGCAAAGCCCCAGGCGAAGAACAGCGTGGTGACATAGGCGAAGGCCAGGCCTGCGCCCTGGCGTTTTCCGGCGTCCGGAACGGTCATGAATGATCCCCCAGTGAAATCGAACGGCCGCGCTGTGGTCGCGCGGTTCTCATCCTGCTTGGTTCGGACATCGCGAAAGGCGCGTCCAGCCGAAAAGCGCGCTCTGTAACGAAACTTTTCCGTCGGGCCGGGACGCAGGCAAAGAAAAGGGCCGCCTCGCGAACGCGGCGGCCCAAGTTTGCTCAGAAGAGAGGGGAAATCAGAACTTGTAGTTCAGCCCGACCGCGAAGGTGCGGCCGTAGTGCTGATAGTCGATGGTCCGACGCTCATCGCCGTTCTCGAAGGTCTTGAACGGCTCGTCGGTCAGGTTGTTGACCTGAGCCAGAACCGACAGGCCTTCCAGCGGACCGGACTGGAACTCATAGCCGACCTGGGCGTCGACGACCGTTTCAGCTGCGACCGAACGCAAGGTGCGGCCGTTGCCGAAGCCGGCGACCTCGCCCAGGTAATCCGAGCGATAGCGGGCCGAGATCCGCGACTGGAACCCGTAGCGCTCATAGTAGAGCGAGCCATTGATCACATTTTCCGACAGACCCGGCAGTGCCGTCGGGGCCTGGGTCGGATCGGGCTGGACCTCGCTGTCCGTGGTCGAGGCGCTGAACTGGGCGCCGAAACCTTCCAGGGCCGGATGGAAGATGTCGAACGGCGCCGAGATCGACAGCTCCAGACCCTTGATCCAGCCGCCTTCGCCATTGTCAGGCGCGCCGACCAGGCCTTGGCGCAACGCTGGCTCGGGGTTGGTCGGCGAAATCACGCCGATCGGATAGCCGGTAAAGTCGAAGATCTGGTTGCGATTAAAGACGTAGCTTTCCAGATTCTTGTAGAAGGCCGCCAGCGAGATGTAGCCCTTGCGGTTGGCGAAATACTTCTCGAACGACACGTCGATCACGTCCGCGATGTACGGCCGCAGTTCCGGATTGCCGCCGCCGCCGCCCCACGGAGAACGGTTGATGTCGGTCGATTGGGCCAAGCTGGGGTTATAGCTGTAGTTCCGCGAGGCGCGCATATCGTCCATGCGCGGACGCGCTAGGGTGCGCGAAACCGCCAGACGAGTGAACATGTCCTCGCCTGTTTCCAGGATGAAGTTCGCGCTAGGCAAAATCTCCAGATATTCGTCGCCGCCCGTCACCGCGATAGTCTCGGAGACACCCGGTCCGACCTGACGAGCCGAGAAGCCGCTGGAGCTTTGATCGGTATAGACGAACTGCATGCCGACGTTGCCGGTCAGGGCGCGGCCGAACAGGTTGTGATCGATGTTGGCGCGGACGTAGGCGGTCGAGACTTTTTCCGTCACTTCCCAGTTGCCGGCGGTGACGTCGGCGTTCGGGTTGCGGACGCGGTTCAACGCGCCGCTGTTGACCAGGCCCAGAGCGTCGTAGCTCAGCACGGCGCTGATGCCGAGATAGCCAAGGTCGGTCGGGTCCAGCAGGAAGGCAGAAGGCACGGTCAAATCGCCGCCGCCGGGGACGCCGAGATAGAATTGATCGTTGACGAAGCTCTTCTGACGCTCGGTGTAGTTGGCGCCGAAGTCGATCGACTTGAACGGGCTCTGATGCAGTTCACGCGTTACGGAGAAGCGCGCAGCCTTGATCTCGTCCTCGATGGAGGGCGTGTTCATATAGCCGGCCTGACCGCCCGGAATGACGTCGCCGCCCCAGCCTTGCGGGCTGGTGATACGGATCAGGTTCGGATCGGCGTAATTCAGACGGCTGGTGAAACGAGTGACGCCGTCATCGGTCAGTTCGAAGCCCAGAGTGTCCAGCGCGCCATTGATGTTGCGGCCGGTGCCGGCGTTGGTTTCCAAGATGATGTCGTTACGCTCGACCTTCGAATAGCTGAGGTCCAGGTTCGCCGACCAGTCGTCGCTGAGCGTGAACTCGGTATTCCAGCCCAAGGCGGTGATGTTGCTGTCGCGCTTGTTCAGGTCGTTGCGGACCACGCCCTTGATGTTGTCCCAGGTGCCGCCGACGATCAGGCCGTCCTGGACCGTGTAGCCAGGACGCAGCGCGGGGCCGGGACGGCAGACCGCCGAAGGGACGTTCACGGTGCAGTCACCTGAGGAGCCACCCCAGGCCAGCGGGAATTCGATGCCGCGCAGAACCTGGGTGTTCTTGAACTCGGAATAGAAGGCGTCGATCGTGGAGTGGATGCGATCGTTCGGGCGCCATTCCAGCACACCCATATAGCCGTCGCGCTCCAGCTCCGACGACATCACATAGGGCTTCACGCCGCCGGTCAGCAGATTGCCGTCCGTGTAGTTGGGATAGCCCCAGGCGTTGAAGCGCTCGGACTGATAGGGCGAGCTCATGTGGGCGTAGCCCAGGGCCACGCCCAGCGTGCCGTCCAGGAACTGGTCGATGTAGGAGATGGTGTAACGGTCGCCGTTGTCGGTCGTGCCCGAATTCAGTGCGCCGATCTCGTTCCACTCGTGGCGATAGTTCATGGCGATGGCCTGGCGGCCATAGGCCAGCGGGCGCACGGTGCGCAGATCGACAGTGCCGCCCAGGCCTTGGCCGATCAGGGCCGCGTCCGGGGTCTTGTAGACGACGACGCTGTTCAGCAGTTCGGCGGGGAACTGGTCGAACTCGACGCCGCGGTTGTCGCCAGTGGTGACCAGTTCGCGCCCGTTCAGCAGGGCGGTGGTGAAGTCGGGACCCAAACCACGGATGGAGATCGCCTGGCTGCGGCCGTCGAGACGCTGCATCGTCACGCCCGGAAGGCGCGCCAGGGATTCAGCGATCGAGACGTCCGGCAGCTTGCCGATGTCTTCGGCCGAGATGACTTCGACGATCGAGGTGTTGCTCGCTTTAGCCGAGATCGCGGCTTCGATCGAACGGCGAATGCCGGTGACGACGATCTCATCGACCTGCGTCGCCTGATCGTCGGCCTGCGTTGTCGCGGTGGTTTGTGCGTGGGCCGAGCCGACCGCCATCAGGGCGGCTGCGCCGAAGGCGACGCCGGATAGCAGGCGCGCGCGCCGGTTGAGACGTTGGAACATGGTCATCCTCCCTGGGGCTGACCGCGATTCTGAACGTCGCGATCTGAAGCCGTCGCAAAAATATGCAAATCTTCGGGAATGTTGCAAGCAGTTAATGCGGAGGTCTGATTTCCGTCGCACTTCAAGCCCTTTCGGAGGCCGTCGGCACACGCGAACTTGCGGTTTCGCGCCATTTCCGTGACGCATTGCAGCATTTCAGCGACGCGTTGACAGTCCGGCCCATTGCTGCAAAATCTTGCAAATCGATCTGGAAGGCTTTGCACTTTCCAGACGCAAGGGAGTGAGCGTCATGGCGAGGGGAACCCGCAGAAGGGCCGGACTGCACGCGGCGATGGCGGCGGCGGCTCTGCTGAGCGGCTTCGCAACGCCGACGGCGGCGGAAACGCGCCAGGCCGAAGACGCCCTATCCGCTCTGCGTCAACGCCTTCCACAGGACGAGGTGATCTACTTCCTGCTGCCGGATCGCTTCGCCAATGGCGATGCTACGAATGACCACGGCGGTTATGCTGCCGACCGGCTGAAAAGCGGGTTCGATCCGGCCGATACCGATTTCTATCATGGCGGCGACCTGGCGGGCGTGACCCAACAGCTGGACTATATCCAGGGCCTCGGTGCGACGGCGGTATGGCTGGCGCCCGTGTTCAAGAACAAGCCGGTGCAGAGCCACGGCGACTACACCGGCGCGGCGCACCACGGCTACTGGATCACCGACTTCACCGCCGTCGATCCGCACTTCGGCGACGAGGCGGCGATGCGCGCTCTGGTTCAGGCGGCCCATGCGCGCGGGATGAAGGTCTATCTGGACATCGTCGCCAACCACACCGCCGACGTCATCCAGTATCGCGAATGCCCGGAGGGTCGCTGCGCCTATCGCAGCCGCGCCGACTATCCCTACACCCGTCGCGGCGGCGTCGACGGTGCGCCGATCAATGAGGGCTTTGACGGTCGCGACTTCTCGCGCCTGACCCAGCCCGACTACGCCTACACCCCCTATGTCCCGGCGGGCGAGGAGAACGCCAAGGTTCCGGCCTGGCTTAACGACCCGATCCACTATCATAACCGGGGCGAGAGCACCTTCACCGGCGAAAGCAGCCTGGACGGGGACTTCGCCGGGCTGGACGACCTGCTGACCGAGGACCCGGTGGTCATCCAGGGCATGATCGACATCTTCGGCGGCTGGATCGACAAATACGGGATCGACGGCTTCCGCATAGACACCGCCCGTCATGTGAACCCGGGCTTCTGGCAGGCCTTCATCCCCGCCATGATCGCCCGCGCCGAAGCCAAGGGCATTCCGAACTTCCACATCTTCGGCGAGGTCTATGATCCCGATCCGGCGGTGACGGCGCGGTTCACGCGGGTCGACGGCTATCCGGCGGTGCTGGACTTCCCGTTCCAGAAGCAGGCGACCGATGTGGCGGCCGGCAAGGTCGGGACCGACGGCCTGGCCAAGCTGTTCGACGCCGACACGATCTATGACAAGGGCGCCGAGACCGCCGCCATCCTGCCGACCTTCCTGGGCAACCATGACATGGGCCGGGTCGGCTTCTTCGTAAAACAGGCTAATCCGAACGCCGACGACGCCGAGGTGCTGGCGCGCATCAAACTGGCCCATGCCCTGATGATGTTCAGCCGGGGCGTGCCCACGCTCTATTACGGGGATGAACAGGGTTTCGCCGGCGCGGGCGGATACGGAAACTCGCGCCAGGACATGTGGCCCAGCCGCACGCCGGTCTATGCGAACGAGACGCCCGTTGGCGGTCGCCAGCCGGCCTATTCCACGGACGCCCCCCTCTACCAGGCGATCGCAGAGATGACCCGCATCCGCGCCGAGGAGCCGGCCCTGCGACGCGGCCGTCAGGTCGTGCGCGCCTATGGCGACAAGCCCGGCCTGTTCGCCCTGTCGCGCGTCGGCGAGGACGGATCGGAGATCCTGGCCCTGTTCAACAGCTCGACTACGCCCGTCGCTGCTCAAGTCGAGGTGGAGCCCGGTTCAATGCGGTGGCAAGCTCTGCGCGGCGATTGCGCACCCGAATCCTCCGCACCCGCCAGCGTCGCCGTTCGCGTGCCCCCCCTCGATTACCTCGTCTGCAAGAGCGTGCCGTGACTGCCCTGCCCCTCGATCTTTCCACGGCTGACGCCGCCCCCGCATTGGCGCACGACTGGTGGCGCGGCGCGGTGCTGTATCAGATCTATCCGCGCAGCTTCGCCGACTCCAACGACGACGGCGTCGGCGATCTGAACGGCATCACCCAGCACCTCGACCACGTCGCCTCTCTAGGCGTCGATGGCATCTGGCTGTCGCCCTTCTTCGCGTCGCCGATGAAGGACTTCGGCTACGACGTGTCGGACTATTGCGACGTCGATCCGATCTTCGGCACGTTGGCCGACTTCGACGCCCTGATCTCGCGCGCCCATGCCCTGGGGCTGAAGGTCGTCATCGATCAGGTCTTTTCGCACACCTCGGACCAACATCCCTGGTTCACCGACAGCCGGGCCAGCCGAAACGGCGACCACGCCGACTGGTATGTCTGGGCCGACGCCAAGCCGGACGGCTCGCCGCCCTCGAACTGGCAGTCGGTGTTCGGCGGCCCGGCCTGGACCTGGGACGCGCGGCGCGGTCAGTACTACATGCACAACTTCCTGGCCTCGCAGCCTCAGCTGAACGTCAGGAACCCGGCGGTTCAGGACGCCCTGATCGCGGCGGCGCGGTTCTGGCTGGATCGGGGGGTGGACGGCTTCCGTCTGGATGCGATCAACTTCGCCATCCACGACCCGTCCCTGCGCGACAATCCGCCGATCCAGGACGGCAAGAAGCGCACGCGGCCGTTCGATTTCCAGGACAAGATTTACAATCAGTCCCACCCGGACATCATCGGCTTCTTGAACCGCATCCGCGCCCTGACCGACAGCTATGAAGGCCGGTTCACGGTGGCGGAGGTCGGCGGCGATCACGCCGATCGCGAGATGAAGGAATTCACCGCCGGGAACGACCGTCTGCACTCGGCCTACGGCTTCCTCTATCTCTACGCCGATACGCTGAAGAGCGAACTGATCGGCGTGGGCGATGGGATGTGGCCGGATCAGCAGGGCGAGGGCTGGCCGTCCTGGACCTTCTCCAACCACGATGCGCCGCGCGCAGTGTCGCGCTGGGCCAAGGGCCGGGACGAGAAGGCCTTCTCGGAAATGGCCCTGCTGTTGCTGATGTGCCTGCGCGGCAATGTCTTCGTCTATCAGGGCGAAGAGTTGGGCCTGCCTCAGGCCGAGGTGCCGTTCGAGCGGCTGGTCGATCCCGAGGCCATCGCCAACTGGCCTGAGACTCTGGGCCGCGACGGCGCCCGCACGCCAATCCCCTGGGTGGCCTCGGCGCCCAACGCCGGCTTCTCGACGGTCGAGCCCTGGCTGCCGGTCGATCCGCGCCATCTGTCGCTGGCCGTGGATGCGCAGGAGGCGGACCCGACCTCGATCCTGCATGCCGCGCGCCGCATCATCGCCCTGCGTCAGGCCCATCCGGCGCTGCGGACCGGCGGGTTGGAGATCGAGAGCGCGGGCGACCTGGTGGTCTTCCGCCGGTTCGAACGGGCCGAGGGCGGCGAGCGTCTGCTGTGCGTGTTCAACTTGGGCTTCGAGGCCGTGGACTGGTCTGCGCCCGCCGGCGCGCGGCGGATCGCGGGGGTCAACTGGACCGAAGCGGACGGATCGACGCTGAGGCCGCTGGCTGGCCTGATCTTCGCCGACGCCGGATGACGGGTTCAGCCGCCGCAGGTCTCGCGAACGATCAGCTCGGTCGGAACGCGCTCGGAACGGCCTGCTGCGGCGCCGCCGTGATCCAGCAGTTTGGACACCATCAACCGGCCGGCCTTCATCGTGTCCTGGGCGATGGTGCTGAGCGCCGGGCGCGAGTAGCGGCTGAACGGCACATTGTCGAAACCGATGACCGAGACCTGGCCCGGCACCTCGACGCCGGCGTGCAACAGGGCACGCACGGCGCCCAGGGCGATCTGGTCAGACGCAGCCACGACGCCATCGAAATCCAGCCCACGTCGGATCAGGGCGTCCACGGCGGCCTCTGCGGATTCGACCTCGAAATGCGCAGGCACGATCAGGTCGGCGTCCACGTCCAACGCGCTCTGGCTCAAGGCGTCCAGATAGCCGCGATGCCGCTGCATGGCCTCGGGCGGATCCAGGTCGCCCAGGAAGACGATGCGCTTTCGCCCCAGCCGCGCCAGATGCAACGTCGCGCGGCGCCCGCCCGAGATGTTGTCCGAGCCGATGGAGCAATAGTCCTGGTCGGGCAGTTCGGCGCCCCAGACGACGAAGCGATGGTCGGCGTCCACCAGCCGGTTGAAGGCCGAATGCAGGCTGGATTGCCCCAGGAAGATCACGCCGTCCGCCCGGCTGGTGTTCAGCGCCGCCGACAGCTCGTCATAGTTGGCGGGCGAGATATGGCTCATCAGCAGGTCGCAACCGCGTTCACGTGCCGCCTCGCCGACCCCGGCGAGAAGCTCCAGGAAGAAGGGATCGCTGAGGCGCCCTTCGCGCCCCTGCGGACGCGGCACCACCAGGGCGATCGTGCCTTGGGCGCCGATCGGACCGGCGGGCATGTGACGGCGGAACGGGTAGTCGTGTTCCTTGGCCAGCTTCCAGATCGTCTGTTTGGTGCGATCGTTGACGGCGGGGCTGTCGTTCAGGGCGCGCGAGGCGGTGGCGATGGACACGCCGGCCAGGCGAGCAATGTCTTCCAGACGGGTGGTCTTGCGGCTCAAAGTCGCGGGTCCTCACAGCAGCATGGTGAAGCTGCAAAATTTTCTGCAAATATTTCAGCCACCGTTCGCGGCGGTTGGCAAGAGGCGGCGTAACGGAGTTCCCATGATGCAGCGCAGATCCTTCCTGGCCCTTGGCGGCGTGTCGATCCTGGCTCTGGGGGCGACGGGCGCGCGCGCCCAGACCGCGCCGAACCATGCCCGGGCGTCCTCGCCCGGCGGCGTGCTGACGGTCGAGGCCTTCACCGACAACGACGGGCGGCCGATGTATTCGGTGCTGCGTCAAGGCCGGGTCGTGGTGGCGCCGTCCAAGCTGGGTTTCCTGCTGACCGACGCGCCGGCCATCGAGCGCGGCCTGGCCCTGACGGCAGGGCAGCCAGTCACGGTCGACGACACCTGGAAGCAGCCGTGGGGCGAGCGGCAGTTCATCCGAAACCACTATAACGAATGGCGCGTCGCCTATGCCGAGACCGGCGGCCTGCGACGCCGCGTGGACGTGGTCTTCCGCCTTTACGACGACGGTCTGGGCTTCCGTTACGAGTTCCCGCAGCAGGCTGGCCTGACCACCGTCCGCATCGGTTCGGAAATCACCGAGTTCAATCTGGCCGAAAACGGCGAGGCTCTGTGGTGCCCGGCCTGGGAATGGAACCGCGAGGAATATCTCTACAGCCGCACGCCCATCGATGCGGTCGGCAGCGCCCAGACGCCGATAACGGTTCGGGGCCAGTCGGGCCTGCACGTCTCCATCCACGAGGCCGCCTGCATCGACTACGCAGGGATGAACCTGCGCCGGTCGGAGGAAACGAAGTTCCGCGCTCAGCTGACGCCGGGCCTGACCAATGCGGCGGTGGTGCGCGAGGCGCCGTTCAACACGCCCTGGCGGACCCTGCAAATCTCCGACAGCGCCGCGGGCCTGCTGGATTCCAGCCTGATCCTGAACCTGAACGAACCCAACAAGCTGGGCGACGTCAGTTGGTTCAAGCCGATGAAATACGTCGGCGTCTGGTGGGAGATGCACCTGGAGCTGAAGAGCTGGAACTCCGGGCCCAAGCACGGCGCCACGACCGAGAATGCGATCAAACACATCGACTTCGCCGCCAAACACGGCTTCGGCGGGGTTCTGGTCGAGGGCTGGAACAAGGGCTGGGACGGCCAGTGGTTCGCCAACGGCGCGGACTTCAGCTTCACCGAAGCCTATCCCGACTTCGACATCGAAGCGGTCTGCGCCCACGCGCGGTCCAAAGGCGTGCAGCTCATCGGCCACCACGAGACCGGCGGCAACGCCTTCCACTATGAGCAGCAACTCGAACCGGCCATGGCCCTGTATGAACGCCTCGGCGTCCATTCGGTGAAGACCGGCTATGTCGCCGACGCGCAAGGCGCCCGCGTCGCCGGGCCGGATGGACAGATGGTCATGGCCTGGCACGAGAGCCAGGCGATGGCCCAGCACCACATGCGCGTGGTCGAGGCCGGCTATCGCCACAAGGTCGCCGTCAACGCTCACGAGCCGTTCAAGGACACCGGCCTTCGCCGCACCTATCCGAACATCATCAGCCGCGAGGGCCAGCGCGGGATGGAATATTCGGCTTGGGGCAATCCCGGCAATCCGCCCGAGCATGAGCCGAACCTGGTGTTCACCCGCCTGCTGGCCGGGCCGATGGACTATACGCCCGGCATCTTCGGCATGGAGACGCGCAGCCCCGGCGGCGTGCAGACGACCTGGGCCAAGCAGCTGGCGCTTTATGTCGTGATCTACAGCCCGATCCAGATGGCGGCGGACCTGCTGGTCAACTACGAGGCCAACCCTGGCCCGTTCCAGTTCATCAAGGATGTGCCTGTCGACTGGAGCGAGAGCCGCACGCTGGACGCCGCCATGGGCGACTATGTCGTCACGGTTCGCAAGCAGCGCGGCACGGATGTCTGGGCCCTGGGCGCCGTCACCGACGAGCATCCGCGCGTGCTGAAGGCCCCGCTCGACTTCCTGGACGCCGGCCGTCGATATCGGGCTGAAATCTATCGCGACGGTCCCAACGCCGACTATCGCGGCAAGCGCGAAGACATCGTCATCGAGCAGCGCGAGGTGACGTCGTCTGACACCCTGACCCTGGCGCTGGCCCCTGGCGGCGGTCAGGCCATCCGGTTCGTGCCGATCGGCCGGGCGCGACGCGGATGACCCTGCTCTCGCACCGCCCGCGCCTGTCCGGCCTGGCGATCTGGAACATGTGCGTCGGCTTCTTCGGCATCCAGATCGGCTTCGGCCTGCAGAACGCCAACACCAGCCGGATCTTCCAGACGCTGGGCGCCGAGGTCGACAGCCTGGCGATCCTGTGGATCGCCGCGCCGCTGACGGGTCTGCTGGTCCAGCCGATCATCGGACATTTCAGCGACAAGACCTGGACCCGGTTCGGCCGACGGCGGCCCTATTTCCTGGTCGGGGCCATCGCCACCACCCTGGCCCTGATCGCCATGCCCAACAGCCCCAGCCTGTGGTTCGCCGCCGCCATGCTGTGGATCATGGACGCCTCGATCAACATCACCATGGAGCCGTTCCGCGCCTTCGTCGGCGACAACCTGCCGGAGGAGCAGCGCACCGCCGGCTATGCGATGCAGAGCTTCTTCATCGGCGCCGGCGCGGTCTTCGCCTCGGTCCTGCCGTGGCTGTTGTCCAACGTCTTCGATATCGCCTCGACCGCCGAGGCGGGCGTGGTGCCCCTGTCGGTCAAGATCGCCTTCTACGTCGGCGCCGCTGGCCTGTTCTCGGCCGTGCTGTGGACAGTGCTTTCTACCAAGGAATACAGCCCCGAACAGATCGCGGCCTTCGAACGCGTCCGAGACGACGCGCCGACCGCGCCCGTCGAGGCCGAAGCGCCGTCCCGCAGCGTCCAGGGCTGGATGACATCGGGCCTGGTCTGCGCCGTGCTCGGCGGGCTGGGTTTCGTGCTGATCGGCGCGCTCGATCTGGAAAAGGAGCTGCTGATCCTGGCGGGCTTCTTCGCCGGGTTCGGCCTGCTCCAGATCGCCGTCGGCATGATGCAGCGTCGCCGCATCACCAACGCCGCGACCGAAATCCTGAACGACATCTTCCGCATGCCCGAGACCATGCGCGGCCTGGCCATTGTTCAGTTCTTCAGCTGGTTCGCCCTGTTCGCCATGTGGATCTACACCACCGCCGCCGTGACCCGCGTCCATTACGGCGCGACCGACACCACCTCGGCCGCCTACGCCACGGGCGCGGACTGGGTGGGGGTTCTGTTCGGGGTCTATAACGGCGTGGCGGCCCTGGCGGCCTTCACCCTGCCGGTCATCGCCAAACGGATCGGACGCAAGGCGACCCATGCGCTGATGCTGATGCTTGGCGCCGCTGGCCTGTTCGGCGTCTTCGCCATCCGCGAGCCGGGCCTCTTGTGGCTGCCGATGATCGGCGTCGGCTTCGCCTGGGCGTCGATCGTCTCCATGCCCTACGCCATCCTGTCGGCGGCGGTGCCGGACCGAAAAATGGGCGTCTATATGGGCGTCTTCAACATCTTCATCGTCGTGCCCCAGCTGCTGGCCGCGACGGTTCTGGGCCTGATCCTGAAGACCCTGTTCGATGGTCAGGCAATCTGGGCCCTGGTGCTGGGCGCCGTCTCCTTCGTCCTGGCCGCCGCCAGCGCGCTGATGGTCAAGGAGCATCGCGGATGAACCGTCGGGGTCTTCTGGCCCTCATGGCCGCCCTGCCCTTCTCCAGCGCGGCGCGTGCTGAGGGCGCCCTCGCGGGCGGGCGGTTGGTGCTGCATGAGGCGGTCGCGTCGGCCCATGTGAAGGCGCGCAATGTTTCGGTCTGGCTGCCGCCCGGATATGAGGCGACCGACGCCGCCTGGCCTGTCCTCTACATGCACGACGGCCAGAACCTGTTCGATCCGGCCACGGCCAACTTCGGCGAATGGGGCGTCGACGAACATCTGACGCGGCTGATCGAAAGCGGCCAAGTGCGGACGCCGATCGTGGTGGGGATCTGGAACACCGACCTGCGGCTGAGGGAATATGTCCCCGCCGACCTGATCACCGCCCTGCCCGCCGACATGCGCGACGAGGTCCAGGCCATTTACGGCAGCCCGTCCTTGTCCGACGGCTATCTGCGGTTCCTGGTCGAGGAGTTGAAGCCCTTCATCGACGGCGCCTACCGCACCCTGACTGGCCCGCAGGACACGATGATCGCCGGCTCCAGCATGGGCGGCCTGATTTCGATGTATGCGGTGATGAAAAGGCCGCAGGTCTTTTCCGCCGCCGCCTGTCTGTCCACCCATTGGCCGCTGAAGGTCGAAGGGCTTGAGCCCGGCGCGACGCTGGACGCCTGGCGCGAACGTCTGGTCGCGGCCTGGACCGGCGTGATCGAACGCGGCCTGCCCGAGCCGGGCGACCACCGCTTCTATTTCGACCGGGGCGACGAAACGCTGGATCAGTTCTACGCCGTCTTCCAGACCCAGGTAGACCAGACTTTCCGCCGTCGCGGCTACGGCCCCGGCGATTTCCGCAGCCTGGTCTTCCCCGGCGCCCAGCACAATGAAGCATCCTGGAACCAGCGCCTGGACGTGCCTTTGACCTTCCTTCTTTCCCCCGCCCCCACGCGCAACCCGTGAGGACCACAATGCGTCACTTCCGTACCTTCTGCCTCGCCGGCGCAGCCGGCCTGGCCCTCGCTTCCGCCGCAAGCGCCCAATCGGGCGTCGCCCCCGGCGCGCCCGGCGCCCCGCCCGTCTGGTCCAGCGCGGCCAAAACCGGCGCCGGCGCATCCTACGAGGCCTATGTTGATGGCCAGTATCGCGACGGCGGCCCGACCGGCGCGGTGTCCAAGGTCTGGTATTCCGTCGCCGACGGCGTCCTGACCGAGACCATGTACGGGCTGATCCATGAGGCCCAGATCAAGGCCCTGCGCTTCGCCGGCGTGACCCAGGACGGTCTGGTCGTCGAAGGCGACGACACCACCAGCCGCACCGAATATCTGCACGTCGACGCCCAGGGACGTCCACTCTCGCCGGCTTATCGCGTAACGACGCAGGACAAGAACGGCCGCTTTGAGATCGAGAAGCAGATCTTCAGCGATCCCGACCGCAACGCCCTGGTGCTGCGCGTCAACATCACGGCGCTGAAAGGCGATGTGACGCCCTATCTGATGCTGGAGCCGCACATCGCCAACACGGGCGTCGACGATCGCGGTCGGGTCACGCGCGACGGCTTCCACGCCTGGGAAGGCGACACCCACCTGTTCCTGAAGCCCAGCGAGGCCTTCGAAAAGGCCAGCGTCGGCTTCGTCGGCGCCTCGGACGGCCTGACCGATCTAAAGGACGGCAAGCTGGACTGGACCCACGCCTCCACCGGCGATCAGGCCGGCAATACGATGATGACCGGGGCTCTGCCGCGCCTGCGCCAAAGCAGCCGGATCACGCGCGACTTCGTCATCGGCTTCGGCGCCAGCGAGGCCGAGGCGCGCGCCGCCGCGGACGGTTCGTTCGCGACCGGTCTGGACGAGGTGCTGGCCCGCTTCAACGGCGAGGGCGAGCGCGTGGGTTGGGAGGACTATGTCGGCTCCCTGACCGAACTGCCGCGCATCGCCGAGCAGGCGACCGACGGCGGCAAGCTGGCCTACGCCTCGGCCCTGATGCTCAAGGTGCAGGAGGATCGCACCAATGCCGGCGCCCTGATAGCGTCCCTGTCCAACCCGTGGGGCGATACGGTGGACGCGTCCAAGTCCTCGACCGGCTACAAGGCCGTCTGGCCGCGCGACTTCTATCAGGTGGCGATGGCTCTGGCGGCGCTGGGCGACAAGGAGACGCCGCTGGCGGCCTTCAACTATCTGCCCCAGGTCCAGGTCGGCCCGAACACGCCGGGCAACACCGGCGTCGGCGGCTGGTTCCTGCAGAAGACGCACGTCGATGGCGAACTGGAGTGGGTCGCGGTCCAGCTGGATCAGACCGCCATGCCGATCATGCTGGGCTATCGTCTGTGGAAGATGGGCTGGCTGTCCGACGCCCAGATGACCGAACACTATCGGTCCATGCTGAAGCCGGCGGCCGACTTCCTGGTCGACGGCGGCAAGATCGGGCTGATGTGGAACGACGCGGAGATCAAGCCGCCCTTCACCCAGCAGGAACGCTGGGAAGAACAGCAGGGCTATTCGCCGTCCTCGACCGCCGCCGTGGTCGCGGGCCTGACAGTCGCCGCCGAAATGGCGCGCGCCTCGGGCGACGCCGCCGGCGCGACGCGCTACCAGATCGCGGCCGACGGCTATGCGTCCAAGATCGAAGAGCGGATGTTCACCACCAACGGCGACTTCGGCGACGGTCGCTACTTCATCCGCATCACGCAAAACGAGAACCCGAACGACAAGGCCCCGATCGGCGCCGCCAATGGCCAGATCGCGCCGGCGGAAGACCGTGTCGTGGACGGCGGCTTCCTGGAACTGGTGCGCTATGGGGTGCGCAAGGCCGACGATCCGCACATCCTGGCAACCCTGCCCGTCTATGACGATCAGTCGCTGGAGCCGCTCTATCGCGTTCGCTACGACTTCGGTCCCGAGAGCGACAAGACGCCGGGCTGGCGCCGTTATGGCGTCGACGGCTATGGCGAGGATCATTTGACGGGCGCCAACTATGGCGTCGGCGGGGAAATGAGCCCTGGCCAGCGCGGTCGGGTCTGGCCCTTCTTCACGGGTGAACGCGGTCACTATGAGCTGGCTCGCGTCAGCGTGAACGGCGCCCCCTCGGCCGCCGACATCGCCGCCATCCGCCAGACCTATGTGCGCGGCATGGAGCGGTTCGCCAACGGCGGACTGATGCTGGCGGAACAGGTTTGGGACGGCGTCGGAAACCCGACGGCCAAGGATTACGCCGTGGGTCAGAATACGGATTCGGCCACGCCCCTAGCCTGGACCCACGCGGAATATCTGAAGCTGCTGCGGTCGCTCGCCGACGGCAAGGTCTGGGACAGCTACGACCCCGTCCACGACCGCTACGCCCGCTGATACGAAAACAGCCCCGGAGATTGCTCTCCGGGGCCGTTCTCATTTCAAACTGACGTGGCTCAGAAGGTGAGCTTCACCGCGCCGACGATGCGGTCTTCGGCGCCGGGCACGCCGTCCACATCGGTGTCGTGATAGCGGACATCGACGCCCACCTTGTCGGTCAGGGCATAGCCGACGCCGACGTTCCAGGTGGTGTAGTCGTCGCTGACGTCGAGCCATTGCTTGCCGAGCGCGCCCGACACCGTCCATTTGGGCGTCGGCGAGAAGGCGGCGTTGACCTCGGCATAGGTTGCTTCCTTGTCCGCACCGAAGAAGTCGGGCGAGTAATAGACGGCCGCGCCAAAGGTGGCGGGACCGACCGCGCGCGAGGCCGCAGCCTTGAACTCGGCGTAGTTATAGTCTGCGCCGTCCGGCTCCCCGACATACAGATAGCCGATCGCGCCGAAATCGAGCGCGAAACCGCCCGCCTCGGTGCGATAGCCGCCGTACACATCGACTTCCGCATCGGTGTCGTCGCCGAAATCGACGTTCGAGACCCAGGCCCCGGCGTAGAAACTGCCCGAGGTCAAATCGACGCCGCCCTGAATGGCGGGGTCTTCACTGGTCTGGCTGAAGCCGCGGAACACATAGTCGCTGACGGCGCCCACGTTCCAGGCGACATCGACGGTGCTCTGGGCCGAGGCCGGCGCGGCGAGGCCGATCAGTCCTGCGGCGAACGTGGCGGCGGCGGCCGCGCGGATGATGGTCTTTTTCATAGTCTATCCCCTTGTTGTCGTTATTTGAGGTCGAGGCCGGGCACGGGTTTGGGAGCCGCGCCCGGTCTCAGCTCAGTGTTCCAGCGCCTCGCCATGCAGCGAGGTGTCCAGACCGGCGGCCTCTTCCGCCTCGCTCACGCGCAGTCCCGTGGTGAACTTGCAGATGAACAGGATGATCAGGGTGCCGACGGCGCTGTAGACGATGGTCCACAGCAGGCCCAGGGCCTGGGCGCCGACGTTGGCGCCTTCCGACAGGCTGTTGATCGCGGTCGTGGCGAACACGCCGGTCAACAGGGCGCCGATCAGGCCGCCCGCGCCGTGGATGCCGAAGGCGTCCAGGCTGTCGTCGTAGCGCAGCAGCTTCTTGATCCACACCGACGAGGCGTAGCAGGCCGGACCGGCGATCAGGCCGATGATGACTGCGCCCTTGGGATCGACGAAGCCGGCCGCCGGGGTGATGGCGACCAGACCGGCGACGACGCCCGACAGCATGCCGATCAGCGAGACCTTCTTCTTCTCGATATATTCGACGATTTTCCAGGTCAGGGCGGCGGCGGCGGCGGCAAGGATGGTGTTCAGCAGCGCCACGCCCATCAGATCGTTGGCGGCGCCCGCCGAGCCGGCGTTGAAGCCGATCCAGCCGACCAGCAGTAGCGAGGCGCCGATCATGGTCAGGACAGGGTTGTGGGCGGTAATGACCTCTGTGCCATAACCCTTACGGCGACCCAGGAAGATGGCGCAGACCAGGCCTGCGACGCCCGAGTTGACGTGAACGACGGCGCCGCCCGCGAAGTCCAGCACGCCCGCCGAACCGAGGAAACCGCCGCCCCAGACCCAGTGGCAGATCGGCGCATAGACCAGCAGCGACCATAGGGCGGTGAACAGCAACAGCGCCGAATATTTGAACCGCTCGGCGAAGGCGCCGGTGATCAGCGCCGGTGTGATGATGGCGAAGGTCATCTGGAAAGAGATGAACAGGAACTCGGGAATGCCCGGCAGCAGGGCGTTGGCTGTCTTCAGCGACACGCCGTTCAGGAACAGCATGTCCAGGCTGCCGATGAAGGGCTGAAGGCCGGCGCTCTCGTTCTTGCCGAAGGCCAGGCTGTAGCCGGCGATGAACCATACCAGGGACACCACGGCGAAGACGCCGACGGACTGGGTGATGGTGGCGATGACGTTCTTCTTGCGCACCATGCCGCCATAGAACAGCGCCAGACCGGGGAGGGTCATCAGCAGAACCAGGGCGGTCGAGGTGCCGAGCCATGAGGCGCCGGCGCTGTCCAGCTCAAGCGCGGCTTGGTGGCCGAGCAAGGCGGGCGCGGCGTCCTGCGCGTTGGCTGCGCCAGCTGCCATCAGACAGAGTGTGGGAAGAAGGAGCGCAGCCGCTCCCGTAAGTCGTTTCGTGGTCTGCGACATGAGCTAGTACCCCCTATGCAATCTCGCAGTTGCGAAGATTTTACCGCATTTGCGATAGGCGCAAGGGGCTAGACCGTGATCGGCGCAACTTTCTTGCAACGGTCATGGAGAAAAAGAACAGGGCCGCACGATCTTGCGATACTGCGGCCCGATATCAGATTCTTTATGCCGACAAAGCCAAGCTGAGCGGCAGGATTTTCAGCTTCTGTTTAAGCCGTCAGGCCCAGTGCATCTGCACCCGATGCGCGGCCGCCCAGTGGATGGCGCGGATGGCGTCGATGACGGCTTCGGTCGCCGCACGCGTGCCCAGCGCGCCGCCGAGGTCGGCCGTCACGGCGCCGGCCGCCAGAACGGCCGCGACGGCGGCCTCGATGGAATCAGCCTCGTCCTCCAGTTTCAGGCTGTGACGCAGCAGCAGGGCCGCCGACAGGATCGTCCCGACTGGATTGGCCAGGTCCTGACCGGCGATGTCCGGCGCAGAGCCGTGGATCGGCTCGAACAGTCCCGGACCGCCCGCGCCCAGCGACGCCGAAGGCAACAGGCCGATGGAGCCGCCCAGCACCGAAATCTCGTCCGACAGGATATCGCCGAACATGTTCTCCGTCAGGATGACGTCGTATTCGCGCGGCTTGCGGATCAGGTGCATCGCCATGGAATCGACCAGGGCATGCTCCAGCTCGATCTCGGGGAATTCCTCGGCGTGGATGCGGGTGACCACCTCGCGCCACAGGCGGCTGGTCTCCATGACATTGGCCTTGTCGACCGAGGTCACCTTGCCCCGTCGCTGACGCGCGGTCTGGAAGGCGGCGCGGGTGACGCGCTCGATCTCGGGCACCGTGTATTCGCACAGGTCGGTGGCGCGGTCAGCGGTGCGGGTCTTCTCGCCGAAATACACGCCGCCGGTCAGCTCGCGGAAGACGATCAGATCGACGCCCTCGACGATCTCCTTCTTCAGCGGCGACCGGTGGGCCAGCACCGGCGACACCTGCAACGGACGCAGGTTGGCGAACAGGCCCATCGCCTTGCGGATCGCCAGCAGACCTTCCTCGGGCCGACGCTTGCCCCCGTCCCATTTTGGCCCGCCGACCGCGCCCAGCAGCACGGCGTCGGACGCGACGCAGGCCGCGCGCGTGGCCTCGGGCAGAGGCTCGCCGGTCTCGTCGATGGCCGCGCCGCCGATCAAGTGTTCGGAGAACTGGAAATCATGGCTGTAGAAATCGCCAATGACCCGCAGCACGTCGCGCGCGGCGCGCGTCACCTCGGGTCCGACGCCGTCGCCGGGCAGCAGGACGATGTTGTAGGTCTTGGGGGCGGCGTGGGTCATCAGACGGTCTCTCTCGATCGCTCGAACGCTTCGATCTCGGGCATGTTTGCTTGCAGCCAGCCCAGGGTGTCCACCCCGTCCAGCAGGCACTGGCGCGCGAAGGATTCGACCCCGAACGGCACGGGTTCGGCATTGCCGCGCTGGATCTGATTGGCCTGGAGGTCGATCGTGACCGGCTGATCCGGCTGCGACGCCAGATCGTCCCAGACAGCCTGGCTGACGACGATGGGCAGCAGGCCGTTTTTCAGCGCATTCGATGTAAAAATGTCAGCGATCTCGGTCGAGATCACGGCCTTGAACCCATAATCCAGCAAGGCCCAGGGCGCATGTTCGCGCGACGACCCGCAGGCGAAGTTCTTGCCCGCCAGCAGGATGCGATGCTCGCTGGGATCGATCCGGTTCAGGATGGCCTCGGGCTTTTCCGAACCATCCTCCTCATAGCGCCAGTCATGGAAGGCGGCCTTGCCCAGCCCCTCGCGCGTAGTGGTGGTCAGGAAGCGCGCCGGGATAATCTGGTCGGTGTCGATATTGGCCTGGCTGAGCGTGACCGTTTTCGATGTCAGCACCTGGAACGGTTCAGACATTTTGCGCTCCTACCGTCTCGCGCGCGGCGCTCGCCTGCTTGAGGGCGGCCGCCTCGTTCAGATAGACGCGCGGATCGGTCAGCACCCCGGCCACCGCCGTGGCCGCCGCCGTCGCCGGACTGGCCAGGATGGTGCGGGCGTCCTTGCCCTGGCGGCCTTCGAAATTGCGGTTGGAAGTCGAGACGGCCAACTGCCCCGGCGCGACGAAATCGCCGTTCATGGCGATACACATCGAACAGCCCGGAATGCGCCATTCGGCCCCGGCGGCGATGAAGACCTCGTGCAGGCCTTCGGCCTCGGCGTCGCGACGCACGGCCTCGGATCCCGGCACCACCAGCATGCGCAGACCCGCCTTGACCTTGCGGCCGCGCAACACCTCGGCGGCGGCGCGCAGATCGGGCAGACGGCCGTTGGTGCAGGAGCCGATGAAGACCACGTCCACCGGCTGGCTGGTCGTCGCCTCTCCTGCGGTGAATCCCATATAGGCGATGGCCTTGCGGTCGCTGTCGGACTGCGGCTGCGGCACCGGCGAACCGATGGGCGCGCCGGCGTCCGGGGTCGTGCCCCAGGTCGCCATCGGCTGGATGCCCGCGCCGTCGATCGTCACCTCGCTGTCGAACACCGCGCCTGGATCGCTGGACAGTTTCAGCCATTCGGTTGTCGCGGCCTCATAGTCGGCGGGGACGTGCTTGCGGCCCCTCAACCAGTCGATCGTCGTCTGGTCCGGAGCGATCATGCCCGCGCGGGCGCCGGCCTCGATGGACATGTTGCACAGGGTCATCCGCCCTTCCATGTCCAGCGACCGCACCGCCTCGCCGGCGTATTCAATGACATAGCCGGTGCCGCCGCCGAAGCCGATGGCGGCGATGACGGCCAGGGCGACATCCTTGCCCGACACGCCCGGCTGCAGTTCGCCGTCCACCGTCACCCGCATGGCCTTGGCCTTGCGCTGCAACAGGCATTGGGTCGCCAGCACATGGCCGACCTCGGACGTGCCGATGCCGAAGGCCAAGGCCCCAAAGGCGCCGTGTGTCGCGGTGTGGCTGTCGCCGCAGACCACGGTCATACCCGGCTGGGTCAGACCCAGTTCCGGCCCCATCACATGGACCACGCCGCGATCATCGGAGTCCCAACCCGCCAGCGGCACGCCGTGGGCGGCGCAGTTCTTCTCCAGCCGATGCACCTGGGCCTCGGCCTGGGCCGTGACATAGGGTTTCAGCCCGTTCAGCCCCGCCGGCAGGGTCGGGGTCGAATGGTCCAGGGTCGCATAGGTCCGGTCGGGGCGGCGAACCTTCAGGCCGCGCGCCTCGATCTCGCTAAAAGCCTGGGGGCTGGTGACCTCGTGGACCAGGTGCAGATCGATATAGAGCACGCCCGGCGTATTGGCCGTTTCCGACCGCACGACATGGGCGTCCCAGACCTTGTCGAACAGGGTTTTGGGATCAGGCATACTGGGCCACGACCTCGGACACGCCATCGACCCGGTCGATGATGGCGATCAGTTCCGCATCGTTGATCTCGCCGATCTGGTCCGCACGCTGCTTGAAACCGACGACTACAGCCGCCAGACGTTCGCCCTCGATGGGGCGGCCGATGGTCTCGGCCCGCTTGGCGATGGCGTGGCGGCCCGAGTGTTTGCCCAGCACGAACCAGCTGCCTTCGAAGCCCACGTCCTGGGGACGCATGATCTCATAGGTGCGGCTGTCGGCCAGCATGCCGTGCTGGTGGATGCCCGCCTCGTGGGCGAAGGCGTTGATGCCGACGACCGACTTGTTGCGGGCGATGACTGTCTCGGTGATCTCGCACAGAATCTTGGAGGCGCGGACCAGATGGCGGCTGTCGGCGCCGGTCGTGACGCCGTAACGGTCCTCGCGGACCTTCAGCGCCATGATGACTTCTTCGATCGAGGCGTTGCCGGCCCGTTCGCCGATGCCGTTGATCGCCCCCTCGATCTGACGCGCCCCGCCCTCGATGGCGGCCAGCGAGTTGGCGACGGCCATGCCCAGGTCGTCGTGGCAGTGGGCCGAGAAGATCACGTGCGGATGGCGCTTGTGGATGCGTGCAGCCAGGGCCGCGAAACGCTCGCGCACTTCTTCCGGCGTCGCATAGCCGACCGTGTCGGGCACATTCAGGGTCCGGGCGCCCGCATCGGCGGCAGCCTCCATCACGTCGGCCAGGAACTCGGGCTCGGTGCGGAACGCGTCCTCGGCCGAGAACTCGACGTCGTCGAACAGGCTGCGGGCGTATTCGACCGAACGCACCGCCGTCGACAGCACCTCGTTGGTGGACATCTTCAGCTTGGCGGTGCGGTGGATGGGGCTGGTGCCGATGAAGACGTGGCAGCGGCGATGCGACCTGGGCGCCGGAGCCAGGGCGCGGAAACTGGCGTCGATGTCCTTTTCGTTCGAGCGCGACAGGGAGCAGAAGACCGGCCCCTCGATCTCGCCCGCCACGCGTCTGATGCAGTCCTCGTCACCGGGCGAGGCGGCGGCGAAGCCGGCCTCGATAACATCGACGCCCAGGTCCTTCAGAACCTGGGCCATCTTCAGTTTGGCCTTGGCGCTCATCGAGAAGCCCGGAGCCTGTTCCCCGTCCCGCATCGTCGTGTCGAAGATGATGACGCGGTTCGGGTCGTTGGCGACGATCTGTTCGGTGCGGGATACGCCCGATACTCGTACCTCTTCGGGGGTAATCATTACGCGGCCTCGGATTGAATAATGTCGTTGCTGATGCGGCGCACGCCGAACAGCCGGTCGATCTGGCGACCCAGGTTGTCCTTGCAGCGGCCGGCGTCGCGGCCCCGCACGGTCAGGGCGATGTGGCGGAAGGCGCCCTCGTCGGCCATGTTGATGCCGTCGATATGGAAGCCCCGGCGCTCCACAAGGCCGATGAGACGCTGAAGCGAACCGTCCGCACGGTCGATCTGGATGTGGATCGTGTCGCTCATCTCAGGAGCCCTCCATCATTTCAGCATTGCTCTTGCCCGGCGGAACCAGCGGCCAGACATTG
>Ga0265296_1000170_pt1 | contig 124542 bp, 114 predicted proteins | sample MunlanPumphouse1_FD_189073 | JGI IMG/M metagenome (GOLD analysis project Ga0265296, IMG submission 189073) | Groundwater microbial communities from a municipal landfill in Southern Ontario, Canada - Pumphouse #1 | ecosystem: Environmental > Aquatic > Deep subsurface > Groundwater | place...
CAGGAGCCCAACGCACGGGACAGTTCGACGCGAAGCCATTGAAAACATGGCGACCCCGGAGGGACTCCAACCCCCGACCTCGGCTTTAGGAAAGCCTTGCTCTATGCAGCTGAGCTACGGGGCCACGCAGGACGCCGTAGCGGGTCGGGGCGGCGGGGGGAAGTCGGGGCGGCGAAAAAGTCGGGCGGCGGTCGTTCGACTCCGGCGTCGGGCGTTTGTGGTTAAGGCTGCTTAACCTACCAGATATCGCGGTGAACAAAGGACGAAACGGGCGATGTCAGCGATTCGGTCCTGATTCGTTTCGCCCTTGTTCCGCGAGAACGGAACGACCGTTAACCGACGGGCGGAATGTGAGCGGTCAGGGCGCGCAGGCCCTCCAGGAGGCGGTCGGAATCGGCGCTGGTCTGGCCCTGGGCGGCCAGGGTCAGGCGGAGCGCGCGGACGTGAACCTCGACCGAGGGCCAAGACCAGCTGCCGGCGCTCTTCATCCGGTCGGCGATCTCGCACAGGCTGAAGGCGGCCTCGAAGAAGGTCGGGACGTCCAGATAGCCGGCCATGTCGACCATGGCGGAGGCGAAGGCATAGACCTGGGCCGGGGCGTCCGACGGACGGGTCGCGCACAGGGCCTCGATGGCGTCGACATTGGCCGTCAACAGGGTGAAGACGTGGTCGCGCTGTTCATCCAGCGCCTGGTTGGCGCGCGACTCGGCCTCGACGATCAGACGACCGCCGGGCCGCGCCATCTGACGCTGGAGCGAGGTGTGGACGCGGCGGACGGTGGGCGTCTTGGGCGCGGCGGCTGGCTCGGTCACAGGCTGACCTTCATCGGCTTCATCAGCATGTCGATGTCGTCCTGATCCATGTTTTCCTCGACCGCCTCGCCCAGATCGCCGGACAGGTCGCTTGAGCGGCGTCCGTCGGTGCCGGGGGGCGGCCCATAGTTGCGCACCCTGCGGTCGGGCCCGATGTAGTGTTCGGCCTCGACGAAATCCCGGTCCTCGCCGCCCAGCCAGATGATGCGCTTCAGCAGCAGGGACGGCGACAAGGGCTTGGCGACGATGAAGCTGGCCCCGCAGTCGCGGCCCTGCTGGACCTTGGCCTGTGAGGCGTGGCCGAGGATCATGATGACGGGCACATAGCGGGTCGGCGTCGGGGCGTCGCGCCGCAGCCAGCGCACGAAGTCATAGCCGTCCATGTCCGGCATGATGCAGTCGATCAGGATCAGATCGACCGAGCGGCGCGCCAGCAGTTCGACGGCCGCCTGGGCCGAGGCGCATTTGATCTGCTCTTTGCAGCCGAAGCCCTGGACGATGGACCCCAGCATATCCAGCGACGTCGGCTGGTCGTCGATCAGAAGGACCGTCGTGTGCGCCAGATTGACCCGATCGCTCTTGGCCATGGCGTCAGAACAGCATCAGGTCGCCAGCGTCGGCGTTCGATTGCGGGCGATGTTCGCCGGCGGCGGGGCGAAGGCGGCCGGCCATGTCGGCCAGCGACAGGCGGCTGACGGCCTCGGACGGGCTGGCGCCGCCGCCCAGCATGCGCAGGACGCCGGACAGAGCCTCAAGACGCTGGGTCAGGGCGTCCAGGGCCTGGGCCTGGGTCAGGGCGTTGGGACGTTCCTCGGGCGGGGCGCGGCGGACCAGATCGCTGACCAGGGCCTCGATCCCGTCGATGCCTTCGCGCACCAGCATCAGCTCGTCGGCGACGGCGGCCAGCAGATCGGCGTGTTCGGGAGGGGCGCTCATGCTCAGAACAGTTCCAGGGCGCCGGTATCGACCGGGGCCATGACGGGCACGGGTTTGGGGGCGACGACGTCGGTGACGGCGCGCTGCAGGGCGCGGCCGGTGACGGGCCAGTAGTGCAGGCGCCGACCGCCGTCGCCGCGCAGGCTGCCGCCGACGACGGGAATGCCTTCGTCGCGCAGGAATTTCTCGGCGAAATCGGCGTTGCTGCGCCCCACATCGCGCAAGCTGTCGAACATGCGGCCGCCGCCGAACAGCTTGGCCTCTAACCGATCGCGACGGGCGCCGGCCTTGAGCATGTCGTTGATCAGCAGCTCCATCGCATAGGCGCCGTAGCGACGTCCCGCGTCGGTGCCCGCGCCCGAGCCTTCGGGCAGCAGGAAGTGGTTCATGCCGCCGACGCCCGCCAACGGATCACGCACGCACATGGCGACGCAGGACCCCAGGATGGTGCTGAGCACCACATTGGGATCGGACGTGATGAAGTGCTCGCCCTGACCGACGTGAACGCGCTTTTCGACCGTGTCCTTCAGGGCGGCGAAACTCATGTCAGGGGACCGAAAACGGCTTCCAGCTTGCCCTTCAGCTGGGCGACGGTGAAAGGCTTGACCAGATAGTTGTTGACCCCGAACTGCACCGCACGTTGGACCAGCTCGCGGTCGGCGCGGCCCGTCAGCATGATGAAGGCGGTCTTGGAGGTGGGGGGATGGGCGCGCACGGCGCGCAGCAGGCCCAGACCGTCCAGGTTCGGCATATTGTAGTCGGAGATGATCAGGTGCGCGGGCTTGGACACGATCTCACGCAAGGCGATTTCGCCGTCGGCGGCCTCGCGGATCTCGCGCACGCCAAGCTGTTGCAAGCTGGTGCGGATAAGCGAGCGCATCGTCATCTGATCATCGACGACCAGGCAGTGAAGTGAGGCGGCGGCGGGCATAGGTTACGCTCCCGATTAGGCGACTGACCGCGCAGCCGGATCGGCGCACAGTTCGAGAATGGCGGGGGACAGGCGGTGCAACGGCAACTGCCGCTCCACGGCGCCGATTTCATGGGCGGCCTTGGGCATGCCGTAGACGACGCAAGTCGCCTCGTCCTGGCCCAGCGTGCGGCCGCCGGCCTGGCGCATCGTCAGCAGGCCCTTGGCGCCGTCACGGCCCATGCCGGTCAGGATGACGCCGGTCATCGGACGCTTCAGCCGGGCGACGGAGTCGAACATCACATCGACCGACGGGCGGTGGCCGTTGACGGGATCGCTGGCGATCAGGCGGCAACGGGGCGTCAGGCCGCCGGACACCTCAAGATGGGTTGCGCCGCCGGGGGCCAGATAGATGTGGCCCGGCTTCAGCGGGGCGCCGTCCACCGCCTCGGTCACGGTCGGGGCGCAGACACGGTCCAGGCGGGCGGCGAAGCTGGCGGTGAAGGTCGCCGGCATATGCTGGGTGATGACGGTCGCGGGGCAATCCAGCGGAAAGCCGCTGAGCACGGTCAGCAGAGCCTCGACCCCCCCAGTGGACGAACCGATGGCGAGAATCTGTTGGGGGTCGGCGTGATAGGCGCGCGGCGCCTCGGCGGCGGCGGGCGTGTCGCCGCGGGCGCGGACGCGCGACCGGGCGGCGGTCTTCACCTTGCCGATCAGGTCGTGGAAGGCATCGACGCTGGCGACCGCCGGCTTGGCCACCGCGTCCACGGCGCCGATTTCCAGCGCGGCCAGGGTCACGTCCGTGCCCGCCGCCGTCAGGGTCGAGACCATGACCACCGGCATGGGCCGCAGCCGCATGATTTTTTCCAAGAACTCCAGCCCGTTCATATTGGGCATCTCGACATCCAGGGTGAGAACGTCGGGGTTCAGGGCCTTGATCGCGGCGCGCGCCTCGATGGGATCGGCGGCGGTGCCGACGACCTCGATCTCAGGGTCCGACTTCAGGGCGGCCGAGATCAGCCCGCGCATGGTCAGGCTGTCGTCGACGACGAGGACGCGGACGGGGCTCATGCAGACCCCAAGCGATAGGTTGTCAGGCCGGCGGTCTGGAGCTGGCTGGTCGCCGGGCCGGAGACGCGTTCGGAGTGACCGATGTAGAGGGTCGCGCCGGGGTTCATCAGCGGAGTGAACCGCTTCCACACCCGCTCCTGGGTCGCGTCGTCGAAGTAGATGACGACGTTGCGGCAGAAGATGACGTCGAACTTGCCCTTCATCGGCCAGTCGCCGATCAGGTTCAGCTCCTTGAAGCTGACCAGACGCTTCAGCTGCGCGCCCGTGACCCACTGGCCGCGATCGGCGCGGTCGAAATATTTACGCCACAGGGTGACGGGCGCGGGCTCCAGCGCCTCTTCGGAATAGACGCCATCATGGCCTTGGGCGACCATGTTGGGATCGATGTCGGTGGCCAGGATTCGCACATCCAGCTCGGCCGCTTCGGGCAGGGCCTGAAGCACGGTCAGGGCCATCGAATAGGGCTCCTGCCCGTTCGAGCAGGCCGCCGACCACAGACGGACCCGGCCGCCGGCGCGGGCGCGCGCCGCCAGTTCGGGCATGACCCGGTCGCGCAGGTCGTCGAAATGGTGCGGCTCGCGATAGAAACGGGTGACGTTGGTGGTCAGGGCCGCCGTCATCTTCTGACGCTCGTCCACGCCGTCCACGCCCTCGACCAGGGCGCAGTAGTCGCGGAAGCTGGTCAGACCCAGGGTGCGCAACCGCTTGGCCAGCCGCGAATACACGAGCGCGGCCTTGCCCTCGTTCAGGGCGATGCCCGCGTGGGCGTGCAGCATCTGGGCGATATGGCGGAAATCATCGGCGGTGAAGACGAACTCGCCCTCGACGATGGATCCCCGGCCGGCGGCGGCGGTCATGCGGCTTCGGCCTCGACTTGCGGCAGGATGTAATCCAGTTCGATCAGGCTGATCATGCGGCCGTCGATCGAGAAGATGCCCTTGACGAAGGTCTTGACCTGATCGCTGGCGACGTCGGGCGTCGGCTGGACCGAGGCCTCGCTCATCTGCAGGATGTCGGACACGGCGTCGACCAGCAGGCCGACCATCCGGCCGCCGATATGGGCGACCATGATGACGTGGCGCGCCGTCGGTTCCGAGGTCGTCAGGCCGAAGCGCGCGCCCAGATCGATGATCGGCAGGACCGTGCCGCGCAGGTTGATGACGCCCTTCATGTATCCCGGCGAACGGGGCAGAGGCGTCGCCGGCGTCCAGCCGCGGATTTCGCGCACCGACATGATGTCGACGCAGAATTCCTGACTGCCGATGCGGAAGGCGATCAGTTCACGCTGGAGATCTTTGGCTTCGGTCATGGTTCAGCTCGCGAGCTTGAAGTCGGGACGGACGGATTTGCGGCGCATGTCGGTGACCAGCACATCGACATCCAGGATCAGGGCGACGCGCCCGTCGCCCAGGATGGTGGCGGCGGCGACGCCCTCGACCTGCTGGTAGTTGGTTTCCAGGCTCTTGATGACCACCTGGCGCTGGCCCTGGATGGCGTCGAACAGCAGGGCCGCCTGCTGGCCGCCTTCGGTCTCGACGACCACGGCGACGCCTTCGGTCGGGTTCATCGGCTGTTCGCGGAAGCCCATGATCAGAGCCACGTCGATCAGCGGCAGGAACCGATCGCGGAAGCGGATGACGGGATCCACGCCGCCGACGAAATGCAGATCGACGGCCTGCGGAGTCAGGCTCTCGACGATGGCCGGCAGCGGCGCGATCAGCGTCTGTTCGGCGGCGGCGACGACCATGCCGTCCAGCACCGCCAGCGTCAGCGGCAGGCTGAGGGTGAAGGTCGAGCCCTTGCCCGGAACCGAGCTGATGGAGATGCGTCCGCCCAAGGCCTGGATCGAGCGTTTAACCACGTCCATGCCCACGCCCCGGCCCGAAATGTCGGACACGACGGCGGCGGTGGAGAAGCCCGGCGCGAAGATCAGATTGTCGATCTGTTCGTCGGTCAGGGGCGCGTCGGCGGCGATCAGACCCTTGTCGACGGCGATCTTCTTGACCCGTTCGCGGTTGATGCCGCGGCCGTCGTCGGAGATTTCGATGACGATCCGACCCGAGCGGTGCAGGGCCGCGAGACGCACGGTGCCCTCGGCCGACTTGCCGGCGGCGACGCGCTCATCCGGGGTTTCCAGCCCGTGGTCGATGGCGTTGCGCAGCATGTGGGTGATGGGTTCAGCCAGGCGTTCGACCACGGTCTTGTCGACCTCGGTGTCCTCGCCGGCCGTGACCAGGCGAACCTGTTTGGAGACCATGTCGGCGACTTCGCGGACCAGACGGGGCATACGCTGGAACACCGACTTCACCGGCTGGGCGCGGATGGCCATGACGCTGTCCTGGATCTCGCGGGTCAGCAGCTCCAGGTCTTCGAGGCCGAGCGCGATGCCCGAGGAGCGGGCCAGGCCGCTTTCCAAGACGCGCTGCGACAGCATGGCCTGCTGGATGACCAGTTCGCCGACGACGTTGATCAGGCGATCCACACGATCCAGATCGACACGGATCGTCACCGGTGCGGGCGCGACAGGAGCGGAAGCCGGCGCGGGGGTCGCCGCCACGGGTGCGGCGACAGAGGCCGCCACCGGCTCTACGGCAGGTGCAGCCGCGATCGGGGCCGGCACGGGCTCGAGCTCCAAGGGGGCGAACGGCACGACATCGGCCGGCGGTTCGGCGGCGGCGCCGGAGGCCTTGGCCAACAGGGCGGCGATATCCAGATCGTCACTGGCGGGCAGGACGGCGGCCGGTTCGTCGTCGAACGCGCCGATATCGGTTGCGCCGCCGGCGCCCAGGGGCGTGATGGTCAGGTCGCAGTCGCTTTCGACGAAGTCGAAGACCTCGCGCACGGCCGCCTCATCGACGGCGACGGCCAGATCGACCGTCCAGGTCAGGCAGCCGTCCTCGATCGACAGCGCGTCCAGCGTCGGCGTTTCGCTGTCGTCCACGAGGACCGTGACCGGGCCGAGACGACCCAGCTCGCGCAGCAGCAGGCTGGTCTCGTTGGCGTTCACGTACATCCGGCCCATCGGCTTGAACACGATGCGCCAGCCGACCGACGGCGCGTCGGCGCTCAGGTCGGCGATGGGCAGGGGCGCAGGCTCGTCCAGCGCCATGTCGAAGGCCATGGGAGTGAAGCCGAAGTCGTCTTCGTCTTCCTCGACCTCGACCTCGACCGGCGCCTCGCCGCCGTGGGTCAGGACCTGCATTTCGGCGACCAGGGCGGCGGACCGCGCCTCGTCAACCGGCGGGATCAGACCCTGGGCGGCCTGGATATGATCGGCCAGCACGTCGGAGGCGCGCAGCAGGGTCTTGATGGTGATGGCGTCGCACGGCTTACGGCCCGCGCGCAGTTCGTCCATCAGGGTCTCGAAGACGTGGGCGAACCGAACCAGGGCCTCCAGGCCAAAGGCCCCTGCCCCGCCCTTGACCGAATGGACGGCGCGGAAGACGGCGTTGATCGTCTCCAGGTCGGTCTGACCCTGTTCAAGCAACATCAGCTTGGCTTCCAGGTCCGCGAGCAGTTCGTCGCATTCCTGGAAGAAGGTGGCTTTGATGGCTTCGAAGGCGTCCATTAGGTCGGGGTCCGGCGGGCTTCAGGCGATCAGGCGGCGACGCGGCGGACGGCGTCCACCAGCTTTGCGGGGTCGAACGGCTTGACGATCCAGCCGGTGGCGCCGGCGGCGCGGGCGCGCGCCTTCTTCTCGACGTCGCTCTCGGTCGTCAGCACCAGCACAGGGGTCGTGCGGTGGTTCGGATCGGCGCGGACGCCCTCGATGACGCCGAAGCCGTCCATGCGCGGCATGTTGATGTCGGTGATGATGACGTCGGCGCCCTTGGACGCCAAGGTCTCCAGACCGTCCACGCCGTCCACTGCCTGGATCACGGTATAGCCCGCGTCTTCCAGCGCCATCAGCAGCATGTCGCGCATGGTGCGTGAATCGTCGATCGTCAGAACGGTCTTGGTCATGCCAACGCCCCCTCGGTGTTGAAGTCCGGCGCGCCGTAGGCCGCCCATTGTTCCGTCCAATATTGGGACACAGACCCTAAACTTAGGTTGACGCCGTCTGCCGCCCACGTCTTTCGCGCCGACAGCAGGATCTGCAGGCACAGCCCGCCCAGACGCTGAACTGCAGAGGCGTCCAGGACCACCGAATGACCGCGCAGGGCCAGCAGTTCAGCCTTCAGCGGCTCGGCCGCATTCAGGTCCAGCACGTCGGACAGGATCACGGTTTCGGTCATCAGAATTCCTCCCAACCGTCTTCGGCGGCGGTGACTTGAGGCCTGGGCGCAGCGCCGCCACGGCCGATGGTCTTCAGCGCGGCGACCATGTGGCTGGAGCGAGCAGCGGGCTTGGCGACGGGCGCAGGCGTGCGAACCGGCGCGGGCGCAGCGGCGCGCGGCGACGAGGCGCCGACGCGGAACTGGGCCACCGAGGCTTGCAGGCTCTCCGCCTCTTGGGCCAGCGAATGGCTGGCGGCGGTCGACTGCTCGACCATGGCCGCGTTCTGCTGAGTGACCTGGTCCATCTGGTTCACGGCGGTGTTGACCTGGGCCAGACCGACGGCCTGTTCCTGGGCCGAGGCCGCGATTTCGGTGACCAGGCTGTCGATCTCGGCGACGCGGTCCACGATCCGTTGCAGGGCCTCGCCGGTCTCGCCGACCAGTTTGACGCCCGAGCCGACCTGACCCGTCGAGGCCGAGATCAGGGTCTTGATCTCCTTGGCGGCTTCGGCCGAACGCTGGGCCAGGGCGCGAACTTCGGAGGCGACGACCGCAAAGCCGCGACCGGCCTCGCCGGCGCGCGCGGCCTCGACGCCCGCATTCAGGGCCAGAAGGTTGGTCTGGAAGGCGATCTCGTCGATGACGCCGATGATCTGGTTGATCTGGGTGGACGAGCTTTCGATGGCGGTCATGGCCTGGACGGCGTCGCGGACGATGATGCCGCTCTTCTCAGCGTCGCCGCGCGCGGCCTGAACCACGTCGGAGGCTTGACGGGCTCCCGAGGCGGTCTTGTTCACCGTCGCGGTGATTTCATCCAGAGCCGCAGCCGTTTCCTCCAGGGAGGCGGCCTGCTGTTCGGTGCGGCGCGACAGGTCGTCGGCGGCCTGCGAGATTTCGCCCGCGCCCGAGCGAATGCCCGAGACATTGTTGACCACGACCGAGACGGCCTGTTGCAGCTGGGAGATGGCGGCGTTGAAGTCGGTCTTCAGCTGAGCCGACTTGGGATTGAAGTCGATCTCGATCCGGTAGGTCAGGTCGCCGTTCGACATGGCGGACAGACCCTGGCCCAGGGCGCCGATGGCCTGGGCGTCCTCGGCGGCCTCACGCGCCTTCTCGGCCTCGCGTTCAGCGCGTTCCTGCTCGCTCATGGACCGGTTGGCGATCGCCTCCTGTTCGACGCGGACCTTTTCGATCGCGGCGTCGCGGAAGGCCACGATGGCCTGACCCATCTTGCCGAACTCATCCTTGCGCTCGGCGCTGGCGACCTTGATGTCGGTATCGCCGGCCATCAGTTTTTGCATATAGCCGATCATCGTGAAGATCGGGCGCACGATGGAGCGCGTCGCGACGAAGCCGGCGATGACGGCGATCACCAAGGCCGAGATCAGTCCCACGATCGTGGCGATCAGCGCGGTGCGGCTGGCGGCGGCCTGAGCTTCGGTCGAGGCCTTGCGCGCCAATTCGTTGGCGCTCTTGATCTGGTCGATCGTGTCTTCGACCGGTGCGACGTAGTTGTCGGCCGTTCCGTTGCGCCCGACCATTTGCACGGCCTGGGACGCGCGACCGTCGCGCACCATCGCGGAACCGGCTTCGACGACGTTCTTGTACCAGGTCGCATTGGCCTCGACCGCCTTGTCGATCAGGGCGGCGCGATCGGCCGGCAGTTCGCCGCGCAACTCGTCCATGGCCGCCAGAAACTTGGCGCGGTGCGCATCGACGCGCTCGATATAGTAGGGATCCTGAGACAGGAGGTAGCCGCGGAAGGCGTTCTCCTGGCGCGTCATGTAGAACTCGGCCGTCGCCGTGGTGCGGTTGGCCTGGTTCTCCACCGTGCGAACCTCGCCGGCCTTCTCTAACTGAAGCAGGCTGGTGACGACGACGACGCCCATGACGGCGATCGCCGCCAGAACGAGACCAAAGGCCGCGAACAGCTTGCGGCCGACGGGCATATTTTCAATCAACTTCAACTCAGCATCCCCCGGTGGATCGGTTACTCAGAACGAATGGGTGGCGATCGCGGCAGTGCGGCCATGCGGTCGGCGACGCCCGGCTTCGAGGCCCAGCCTCTGGGTCATCAGCGGCGTCGATACAGCGGCTGCCGAAGGCCCGTAGAAATGTGATGAGCTACGCATGGCGATCCCCGAAGCTTCTGCATTCTGAAGCCCAAGGATGAGGCGATGATTAATATTAAATCTGAACTGCGCCGTATGTAGGATTGCGTAGACGAGACGGCGGATGTGGCGTCGCCTGCGAAAGGGTCCTAAGCGCTGCGCTCTCGATCACAGGCCTGAACCCAATCCGCGCGAATACGTATGTTCACGTATAGAAAATGCGCCTATACAAAATTGTCCAAAACGTGGCCTGGGCATTCCTGTAATAGTTCAACCAGCCAACGATCATGAATTCATGCCCTCGTGAAATACATTCGCCTGTATCGATTTAGCATCGCGATATGAGCTTCCGGTCCAAGACAGGGTGGAGCGGGGCGTTGATTGCGTGTCTGTCGGTGCTTGTTGCGACACTGATCCGCAGCGCACTCGAACCGATCGGAAACTTCTACTATCTGCCGCTGGTCCCGGCGGTGATTGTTACGGCTCTGCTGGCGCGAAGGGGGGCGGTCGTGTTGGCGATCCTGTTGGCCATCGGGGCCAACCTGTGGCTTGTGCCGCGTGAAAGCACCCTGGACGCCATAACGAACGCCGCGCTTTTTGCGGTCATCGCTTGGGTCATCGCCGAGGTCTGTCGTCGGCTGATCGACTCGTTGGAACAGGCCCGCGCCTTGACGCGCGATCTGGCGCTGCGCGAGATGCTGCTGGACACCATCGTGGCCACGACGCCGATCGTGACCCTGGACCGTGAAGGACGCACGCGCCGCGTGACCCCGGCCGCCGCCGATCTGCTGGGTGTGGATCGAGAGGCGGCGATGGCGCAGCCTTTCGCATCACTGCTGCCCGGCTTCGACGACGCGGCCCTGGCGAAGGCTCGCCAGGGCGGCGAGGTGCTGAGCCCGTCCTCCGGCCCCTGGACGAGCGGGAATATAGAGACGCCCGGGTCGCCGCTGACGCTTCACGCCAACGTGCTCCCGGATGACATCGCCCCCGAACACATCGTCCTGACGCTGGGCGATCAAAGCCAGGCCGAGACGATCCGCAAGGGCGAGCGTGATTTGAACGACAAGCTCAGCAGCGTCTGGCGTTTGAACTCGATGGGCGAAATGGCCGCAACCCTGGCCCACGAACTGAACCAGCCGCTGACCGCCGCCACCGTTTATCTGCATGCCGGCCAGGCCGAACTGACACGGCTGGGGACGGTCGCGGAAGGGCCGGCCAGGACCATCGACCTGGCCAAGACCCAGTTGCTGCGCGCGGGCGACATCATCCGGCGCATGCGCGAACAGGTCGCCACAGGTTCGCGGTCCTTCACCGAAGAGCGCGCCTCGCTGATCGTCCTGGACCTGGCGCCGGTCTTCGCCCTGACGGGACAGGACACCGACACGACGATCGCTCTGGATGTGGAAGAAGACGACGATCAGGTTCTGGCCGACCGCATTCAAATTCAGCAGGCGCTGGCCAATCTGGTGCGCAATGCCGTGGACGCCGTCATCGGACGCGAGGGCGCGCGCGTGACGGTGACCGGCCGGACGCTGGGCGCGGATGGCTATGAGATCGCGGTGTGCGACAATGGCGACGGCATCCCCGAAGACAGAATCGACAGCATCTTTCATCCGATGGCGACGACCAAGGCCGGCGGCATGGGTCTGGGGCTGTCGGTCACGCGTTCAATCGTCGAAAGCCACGGCGCGACCCTGGTTGTCAGCCGGAATTCTCAGGGTGGAGCGACCTTTTCGTTTCGTTTGCCGCGTCCCACGGAGTCCGAAATCTGATGAGCCCGCACTCCGTTTTCATCATCGACGACGACCCCGCCATGCGCGACGCCCTGGTGCTGATGCTGCGCGGGGCGGGCTATCGGGCGCGCAGTTTCGTCAGCGCCAACGACTTCCTGGACAATCTGCCCGAAGACCGCAGCGCCTGCGTCATCACCGATGTGCGGATGCCGGGACTTCAGGGTTCCGAACTGGTCGGGCGTCTGAAAAGCCTGCGCGGCGACACCTGGCCGGTGATCGTCATCACGGGTCATGGGGAGGTGACGCTGGCGGTTCAGTTGATGAAGGCGGGCGTCGTGGATTTCGTCGAAAAGCCGTTCGATCCGCAGCGAATGCTGGACGCGGTTTCCAGCTGTCTGGCCTCCCTGACCAGTCTTGAGGCCGAGCGGATCGCGCGAGAGGACGCCAAGGCCCGACTGGACACCCTGACCCCGCGCGAGCGTCAGGTGTTCGACGCCCTGATCGACGGCTGCTCCAATAAGGAGATCGCCCAACGGCTGGAGATCAGCCCGCGCACGGTGGAAATCTTTCGCGCAAAGGTGATGACGAAAATGCAGGCTGCGAACCTGTCCACCCTGGTCCGGATCGGAATGCGCGCCGGCGACGCTTGAGCCCGAAGAGATTCGTCGCCACCTTAGTCGCGACATGAGCGACCGGTCCGCAGGCCTCGCCCCGTCCCGCGTGACTGCGGTCCTGGGGCCCACCAACACCGGCAAGACCCATCTGGCGGTCGAGCGGATGCTGGGTCACGCCTCGGGCATGATCGGCCTGCCGCTGCGCCTGCTGGCGCGCGAGATCTATGAGCGGATCGTCAAACAGCGCGGCGCGGCGGCCGTCGCCCTGATCACCGGCGAGGAAAAGATCGTCCCGCCGCGCCCGCACTATTTCGTCTGCACCGTCGAGGCCATGCCGCTGGAGCGATCGGTCGAGTTTCTGGCCATCGACGAAATCCAGTTGGTCGCCGATCCCGAACGCGGCCACGTCTTCACCCAGCGGCTGCTGCACGCGCGCGGTCGGTTCGAGACGATGTTCCTAGGCGCCGGAACCATGGAGCCGCTGATCCGCCGCCTAGTCCCGGACGTGGAGATCATAACGCGCGACCGGTTGTCCACCCTGTCCTACGCGGGCTCCAAGAAGCTGACCCGCCTGCCCCGCCGCAGCGCCATCGTCGCCTTCTCGACCGATCGGGTCTACGCCATCGCCGAACTGATCCGGCGTCAGCGCGGCGGCGCGGCGGTGGTGATGGGCAGTCTGTCTCCTCGCACCCGCAACGCCCAAGTGGCCCTGTATCAGTCGGGCGAGGTCGATTTCCTGGTCGCCACCGACGCCATCGGCATGGGGCTGAACATGGACGTGGACCATGTCGCCTTCGCGGGCCTGAGAAAGTTCGACGGGCGGCGCACCCGCTGGCTTTACGCCCATGAAATCGGCCAGATCGCCGGGCGGGCCGGCCGGCATCTGCGCGACGGCACCTTCGGCGTCACGGCCGAGGCCGAGGATCTGGACCCCGATCTGGTCGAACAGGTGGTCGAGCATCGGTTCGATCCGATCGAGGCGGCGGAGTGGCGGAACGCCCGGCTGGATTTCGACACCCTGCCCGATCTGCTGCGCTCGCTGACGGTGACGCCCCAGCGATCGGGGCTGAGCCTGACGGCGGAGGCGCTGGACGAGACCCTGCTGCGTCGTCTGATCAAGGACGAAGAGATCGCGCGGGTGGGCCGTTCGCGCGGGGCGGTCATGCGTCTGTGGGAGGCGTGCCAGTTGCCCGACTTCCAGAAGACGACGCTGGATGAACACGCCCGGTTGGCCAAGGACGTCTTCCACGCCCTGACCGGCAAACGGGGCCGGCTGACCGACGACTGGATGGCGCCGCGCTTCGCCTTCGTGGATCGTGACGACGGTCAGATCGACCAGCTGTCGGCGCGGCTGTCGGCGGTGCGCACCCTGTCCTACATCGCCAACCGGCCGGACTGGGTTCACGACGCGCAAGGCTGGCGCGACAAGACCCGCGCGCTGGAGGACCGGCTGTCCGACGTGCTGCACGAGCGGCTGACCGCCCGGTTCGTGGATCGCCGCACCACCGCCCTGATGCGAGCGCTGAACGTGCGCGAAGACACGTTTGCAGGCGTCGCCGATGACGGCGAGGTCACGGTCGAGGGACAGGTCGTCGGCCAACTGGAAGGCGTGCGCTTTCAGATGGAAAAGGGCTCTTCGGCCCTGGAAGACCGCACCCTGCGCCAGGCGGCCGTGCGTGCGGTGACGCCCGAGATCAATCGACGGCTTGGGCGCCTGGCGGCCGAGACCGACGACGGGTTTTCGGTCACGCCGGACGGGGCGGTGCTGTGGCGCGGTGTGCTGACGGCGCAGATCAATGCGACGCCGCAGGGGGTCGATCCGTTTACGCCCTCCGTGCGTCTGTTGGGCGATCTGGGACCGACGCCCGCCCGCGAGCGCGGCCAGCGCCGGATCGAGGCGTGGCTGGCGGCGGAAGCAGGCCGTGCGCTGCGCGATCTGCGACGGCTGCGTCAGGCGGTCGAGTCGGGGACATTGAAGGGCCTTCCGCGCGGCATCGCCTTTCGCCTGATCGAGGCCGGCGGCGTGATCGACCGGCGCGAGGTCGAGCGCGATCTGGCTGCGCTCAGTCAGGTCGAGCGCCGCACGCTGCGCAGTTTCGCCATCCGCATCGGGGTGCATTCGGTGTGGCTGCCCGGCCTTCAGAAGCCGCGCGCCCGCCATTTCGCCCAGGCCTTCGTCGCCGCGCCGTTGATCCCGGCGACGCCCGATCTGATCCCCGCGCCGGTGGAGCCGCCCTCGGCGCGGCTGTTGTCCGCGCACGGATTGCGATTGGCGGGACGGTGGCTGGTGCCGGTCGAGACGTTGGAGAAGATGGCCGAGCTGCGGGCCGCCAATCACGGCCGGCTGTCCGACGAGGCCCTAACCGATCTGGGGTGGCGCGCCGATCAGGCCAAACAGATCATCGCCGCCCTGAAGGTCGAACGCGCCCGCCTGCCCGACAAGCCGGGCGCAGCGCCGAAGATCGTCAAGGATTCGCCCTTCGCGGCGCTGGCCGCCCTGACCGAAGCGCCGTCTGCGCGACCCAAGCGTCGTCGGCCGCGTCTAAAGGCGAAGGCTTGAACGAGAACGCCTGTCGCATCGACATCTGGCTGTGGCGCGCGCGGTTCGTGAAGACGCGCGGCCTGGCGGCCGGTCTGGTGGAGCGGGGGGCGGTGCGGCTGACGCATCAGGGACGAGAGACGCGGCTCGACAAGCCCAGCCGGTGCGTTCACGTCGGCGACCTGCTGACCTTCGCCCAGAACGGACACGTCACAAGCCTGAAGGTCGAGGGGCTTGGCGAAAGGCGCGGACCGGCCGAGGAGGCCCGCGCCCTGTATTCTCTTACGGTCTAAACGGCCTCAAGTCGCGCGCAGCGCGGCAGGCCTACTTCTGGATGACGAACTCGCCTTCGATGTGCAGCTTCACCTCGTCGGAGACGGCCGGCAGGGCGTAGTTGATGCCGAAGTCCGAGCGCTTGATGGTCGCCTCGCCGTCGAAGCCGGCCTTGTACGCGCCCATGACGGTTCCGGCGCCGTTGAACTCGACCTCGATGGTGACGGGCTTGGTCACGCCCTTCAGGGTCAGATCGCCGACCACGGTCGCTTCGTTGGCGTCATCGGCGTCGACCGTGACCGAGCGCGAGACGAAGGTCGCAGTCGGATATTTGGCGGTGTCGAAGAAATCGGCGGTTTGCAGGTGGGCCTTCAGACGGTCGTCGTTGGGCGCCACGTCGGTCAGTGGGATCGTCGCAGTCAGGGTCGAAGCCGACGGGTTGGCCGGGTCCAGCTTCAGCACCGCCTTCACGTTCACGAACTGGCCCGTATAGGTCGAAAGGCCGAAGTGATTGACCGACCAGGTGATCTTGCCGTGGCCGGAATCCAGATCGTAGTTCCCGGCGCTGACTTCGGCGGGGTTCTTGGTCAGAGCGGCCTGAGCCACGACCGCGCCGCCTGCGATCAGGCTGAGGGCGGCGGCGCCGGCGACGGCGTATTTCATGAAGGGGGTGCGCATGGGGAGTTCCTGTCGATGGGGCGGATATGCAATCAATACAGTTGCGATTAGGCGCCGTTCTGTCAAGGCGCTGCGAATGGCTCTCGCCTTAAGCCGCGCTGTTGACAGTTGGTTGCGTGGCCGCCATGTCGCAGGCCTCCCGCCCACAGACCGACACCCGTTTTTCGCCCAATGACCTACATCGTCACCGACGCCTGCGTGAAATGTAAGTTCATGGACTGCGTCGAGGTGTGTCCGGTGGACTGCTTCTACGAGGGTGAGAACTTCCTGGTGATCGCGCCGGACGAATGCATCGACTGCGGCGTGTGCGAACCGGAATGCCCGGTCGACGCCATCGTGCCGGACACCGAGGACGAGCCGGACGGCAAATGGCTTCAGGTCAACGCCGAATACGCCAAGGTCTGGCCCAACATCACCGTCAAGGGCACGCCCCCCGCCGACCGCGAGCAGTACGAGCGCGAAACCGGCAAATACGAGAAATACTTCAGCCCCAAGCCGGGCAAGGGTTCCTGATTTAAGGACTGGCGGCGCTCAAGCCTTGCAGTATTTGCACGTCCGCCCTGTGGACGTTTTGAAATTCCGCAGATTTGTGATAGGTTCTGTTTCATTGGATCGGGCGGTCCGCGAAATCTTCGCGCCGCCCGTGTTTGCGACAGAATCCCGCCCTAGACGGGATCGGCCAGAGGTTTGGTGATCCGTTTCCGCTTTTGACGCCCAACATCATCCCCTCCGACGGAGCGATCCGGCGGATGAGATCCTGTTTGCGTTTCCTGCGCCTTCGTTTCGCCCGGCCCTGACCGGGAAAGGACGATTATGACGAGCAAGACTGGTCTGGAGTTCAAGGTTGGCGACGCGGTCGTCTATCCGGCGCACGGCGTCGGCAAAGTGGCGGCGATCGAGACCCAGGAAGTCGCGGGCATGTCGCTGGAGGTCTATGTCGTGACCTTCGACCACGAGAAGATGACCCTGCGCGTCCCGACCAAGAAGGCCGTCACGGCCGGCCTGCGTTCGCTGGCCGCCGACGACGTCGTGACCAAGGCACTGACCACCCTGAAGGGTCGCGCGCGCATCAAGCGCACCATGTGGTCGCGTCGCGCCCAGGAATACGAAGCCAAGATCAACTCGGGAGACCTGATCTCCATCGCCGAAGTGGTTCGCGATCTGCACCGCGCCGACACCCAGCCGGAACAGTCCTATTCGGAGCGCCAGCTCTATGAATCGGCCCTGGACCGCATGGCGCGCGAAGTCGCCGCCGCCAACAAGATCGACAAGGATGCCGCCGTCGAGCTGCTCGCCAAGTCGCTCAGCGCCAAAAAGCCGATCCCGACCGCCGAAGCCGCCTAAGCTTCGAGTCTCGGACTAAAGAAAAGGCCCCGGAGCGATCCGGGGCCTTTTTTTGATGCGTCGCAGAGCCGGGGTCAGAAGTATTCGGCGTTGGCCGGGCACTGGGCGCTGATGCGCCGCGCGGTTATGCTGGCGGGGATATAGGGGGTGCCGCGCACGATCTGGGCGCCGCCACGGAAGCTGAAGCTGGTTTCCGTGTAGGTCCCATTCAGGCGAACAGCGATGCGACGGCCCTTGCGGTCCTGGCAGGTTCCCTCGAAGCGGGCATTGCCGTTGCCGACCACGCGGGTCGGATAGGTGCAGCGCCACTTGTTGGTCGACAGGCCGCCGAAGAATCGGTTGATCTCGCTGGGCCGCACGCACTTCTGCTCGGTGTCGCGTTGGCCCACCGCGCTGGTGGTGTATTCCCAATAGCCGGGCAGGACTTCGGACTGAGCCGCAGTCTGGGCCGGGGCGATGGCGGGCGAGGCCAGCATGAAGCCGCCGGCCATCACCGGGGCCAGGACGGCGAGCGCGCGCTTGGGCAGGCGATCGATCAAGGACGGACGGGACATGGAAGCCTTCTGTTCTGCTTGGGTCTCTTTTGAGGTCGTCATCATATGGGCCATACAGGGCGGCATTTGAATGACGGCTGAACGAGGCGTGGGGACGATGCGTCCAGACTCGGCTTGACGCCGAACCGCCTCTTCCCTTATACGGCCCCCTCTCGCGCGGGCTGGTTCCCGCGCGCAACTGTTTCATGCGTCCTCTCCCACGCTCGGGCTGGACGCCGCACCTTAAGGATCTGACGATGTCGCGTCGTTGCGAACTCACCGGTATCGGCCCCATGGTCGGCCACAACGTGAGCCACTCGAACATCAAGACCAAGCGCCGCTTCCTGCCGTCGCTGAAGACGGTCAAGGTCACGTCGGAAGCCCTGGGCCAGACGTTCAGCCTGCGCATCTCGAACGCCGCGCTGCGCACCCTGGACTACAAGGGCGGCCTGGACGTCTTCATCGTCAAGGCCCGCGACGAGCAGCTGTCGATCGCCGCTCAGCGCATCAAGCGCCAGATTCGCGCCAAGCTGGCCGAACAAGCCGCCGCCTGATCAGCGACCGCGACATAGATTTCTGGAAGAGGGCCGGTGGAAACACCGGCCTTTTTCTTTGCGCCATTGCCCGCTCGCGCTAGCCTGTCGCCTCAGACGGGGAGCGGTTCATGCGCATCAAGATTTTGCTTTTGGCCGCAGCCAGCGCCCTGACGCTGTCGGCCTGCGCCACCGTCGCCCAGCCGGCGCCGACGCCACGTGAATCGACCGCCTTCACTCTTGCCACCGATCAGCCGCTGACGCCGGAACAGCAGGCGATGCAGTTCGACAAGGCCGATTTGTCGATCAAGGTCCTGCCCGAAGACAAGGCCATCGACGCGGTCGCCGTGCTGGACTTCACCGCCAAGGCGCCCCTGACCGCTCTGGTCGTCGAACTGGACACCCTGCTGACCATCTCCTCGGTCCAGATCGACGGGGTCGAGGTCGCTGTCGATCGCTGGTCCAACCCCGAAGGCCGGCTAACGGTGCAGCTGCCCGAGACCTTGGCCACGGGCCGGTCGGCAGCCCTGCGCGTCGCCTACGCCGGCCAGCCGCGCGTGGCGCCCCGTGCACCGTGGGACGGCGGCTTCGTCTGGTCCACCGCGCCGTCGGGCGAGCCATGGATCGCCACAGCGGTTCAGGGCGAGGGCTGCGACATCTTCTGGCCCTGCATCGACAGCCCCCACGGCGAACCGTCTCGCGTCGATCTGCACATCACCGTCCCGTCGACCCTCTCGGCGCCGTCCAATGGCCGCTTCCTGGGCAAGGTCGATCACGGCGACGGCTGGACCACCTGGAACTGGTCGGCGAAATCGCCCAACACCTACGCCATCGCGCTGAACGTCGGGCCGTACGAAGAGTTGTCGGGCGACTACGCCAGCCGGTTCGGCAACACGATCCCGATGCGCTACTGGCATCTGAAATCGGACACGCCCGAACAGGTCCGGGGCCTGTTTGCCCAGTTCCCCAAGATGCTGGACTTCTTCGAAGCCACCGTCGGCCCCTTCCCCTTCGGCGACGAGAAGATGGGGGTGGTCGAGACCCCGCACCTGGGCATGGAGCACCAGACGATCAACGCCTACGGCAACGGCTACAAGATCGATGGGCGGGGCTACGACTGGCTGTTGCAGCACGAGTTCGCCCACGAATGGTTCGGCAATCAGCTGACCAATCAGAATGCCGACGACATGTGGCTGCACGAGGGATTGGGCAGCTACATGCAGCCGCTCTATGCGCGCTGGCTGCTGGGCGACCGCTACATACAGCGCGAACTGGCCAATCAGCGTGAGGGTCTGATCAACAAATATCCCGTCGTCTCGGGCACATCCAAGACCGAAGACGAAGTCTACAAAGGCGACGTTGGGCCGGGTCTCGACATCTACAACAAGGGCTCGCTGATCAGCCATTCGCTGCGGATGCTGATCGGCGACACCGCCTTCCATCAGGCGGTCACGCGTCTGGTCTATGGCCGACCCGACCCCCGGCCGGGCAATTTCGCGCCGTTGTACCGATCCACCGGCGACTTCCTCGCGATCATCAACGACGTCACGGGCCAGGACTACGGCTGGTTCTTCCGCAGCTATCTCTACAACGCCGCCCTGCCGGTGCTGACCCAGACCCGCGACGGCGGTGTGCTGAAGCTGGAGTGGACGACGGGCGACGGCGGGGCCTTCCCCATGCCGCTGGAGGTCGAGATCGACGGGGGCGTTCAGATCGTGGCCATGACCGGCGGTCGGGGCCAGATCGCGGTTCCGGCCGGCGCCCACGTGCTGATCGATCCGCAGAACAAGGTGCTGCGCCAGATGGACGTGATCGACGAACTTCAGGCCTACAAGGCGGCGCAGAAGCCGAAGTAGCGGCCGGTCAGGCCTCGGCCACCGTCACCGACTGGCGCACCATCTGACAGCGCTCCTGCGTCGTCAGGAAGGCGATGTCCGCCGCATCGCGCCCGCAGGCGATCCGCACCAGGCCTTCGACCGGCGCCAGGCCCGTCGGATCGACCAGCCACCAGCCGTTATCCAGCCAGACCTCGAAGATGGCGTGGAAGTCGGGCGGGCTGAGTTGGTGAGCGAAGGCGCTGACCGCGCGCGCAGGAATGCCCGAGGCCCGGCACAGCGTCATGCCCAGATGGGTGAAGTCGCGGCACACGCCGGCCCGGTCGATGAAGGTGCGCGCCGCCGTGGTTTCGGTGTCCGAGACGCCATGCTCGTAATCGACGTTCTCGGTGATCCAGTCCAGGATCGCCAGCACCCGCGCGCCGCCCGCCGTGTCGCCGAACTCGCGCGTCACGAAGCGGCCGAACTGATCCGACGGGCAATAGCGGCTGGGCTGGAGATAGGGCAGAACCTCGGCGGGCAACTCACCCCAGTCATGCTGGGATACGCTGGGCGGCAGGCCCTTCAGCACGCCGTTCTCGACCACCGCCTCATAGGTCAGCTTGACCTCGCCCTCGACGTGGCAACGCAGGGTGCGGGCGCCGAAGTCGACGTCCTCGTCCTCATGGAAATCGACGGCCGGGTCGAAGGTCAGGGTTTCTTCCAGAATGTCCTGACCCGGCCAGTGTGCGACCTGGATCTTGTAGATGGCGTCCGTCGGCGGATCGAAACGATAGACGAGTTCGGCGCGGACGCGCAGTTTCATGAAAATCTGCCGATCAAAGGGAGATGAGAGGGTCGCTGGTGAACGCCACGCGGTCTGGGCCGTTCCCGTGGTGGTCCGCGCCTTCTGGCCTGTGCAAATCGACAAGACAAGACAGTGTGTTAATCTGAGCCCCATGACCGCTTCCCCTGCTCTTCTCGCTCTTCGGGAAGCCACCGCCTCAGCCCACGAAACCCTGGAAGTCCAGGCCCGGATCGAGCCGCGTCTGTCGGACCCCGCCACGCGGGCGGCGACAGTGGCGGCCTTTTACCGCTTCCATGCCGGACTGGAGCCGCTCAGCCATCCGCTGGTGGCGGCGTTGAACGCCGAACTGGGCACGAGCTTCGAACCGCGATCACGTGCGAACGGGATCGCCCAGGACCTGACGATACTGGGTCAGCGCATTTCTCCGCCCGCGCGTCCGGCTGCGCCCGCCTCGGCCGGCGAAGCCCTGGGCTGGGTCTATGTGGCCGAAGGGTCGATGCTGGGCGGTCGGATCATTCGACGCCGGCTGGCCGCCGAGAGTCGCGATCTGGACGGCCTCGGCTTTCTGGATCCCTATGGCGAAGAAACCGGCGCACGCTGGCGCGCCTTCATGGATTTGCTGGACCGGGCCTGCGTTAACGGCCACGTCACGATCGATCAGGTGGTGAAGGGCGGCATCGACGGTTTCGCCTTCGCCCACCGCACCTTGCAACCCCAGCCGCAGGAGGCCGCGGCATGACCGAGACGCTCGACCTGGCCGACGCCGCGCTGAACGAGTGCGATCGCGAGCCGATCCACATTCCTCAATCGATCCAACCGCACGGCTTCATGCTGGTGCTGGATCTGCAATCCCTGACCATCCGCCAGGGGGCGGGCGCGATCGAGGAGTTGACGGGCCGCAAGGTCTGGATCGATCGCACCGTCGCCGACGTGTTGGGCGATGTCGCCGACCGGGCCGTACGCGCCATGGCCGCGCATCAGGAGGCCGGCTTCGCCTGTCGCTGGCGCGCGACCAATCGTCTGGAATACGACGTCGTGGTGCATCGTGCGCCGGGGACGACCTCCGGCACGATCAACGATCTGATGATCATCGAGGTCGAGCAGAGCTCACAGCAGGCCCGCCTCGGCGTCGATCTGATCGCCAACCTAGACGCCGCCGGCGCCGCGCTGGAACGGGCGGTGACGATCCAGACGGTGTGCGAGCGGGCGGCGGACGCCTTCCGTCGCCTGACCGGTTTCGACCGGGTGATGATCTATCGCTTCCAGGACGACGAGGCGGGTCAGGTCGTGGCCGAAAGCCGCGCCGATGGGTCCGGCTCCTTCCTGAACCACCATTTCCCCGCCACAGACATCCCGCAGCAGGCGCGCGCCCTTTATCTGCGCAACCCCGTGCGGGTCATTCCCGACAGCCGCTATACGCCCCAGCCTCTGCGCCCCATCGCGCCTGGCGAGGCGCCGCTGGACATGAGCGACAGCGGCCTGCGCTCCGTGTCCCCGATCCACCTGCAGTATCTGCGCAACATGGACGTTCGGGCCTCGGCGTCCGTGTCGATCATCGTCGATGACGCCCTGTGGGGGCTGGTGGCCTGCCACAACGCCTCACCTAAGCTGCTGCCCTATGAGCTGCGCGTGGGCTGCACGGCCTTGGCGCGTAATCTGGCGCGACAGCTGAAGTCCAAGACCGACGCCGACCTCTATCGCGAGCGCACGCGCCTGCGCCGGATGGAGGACGAACTGCTTTCGCGGCTGTCGCCGGACCGGCCGATGCGAGAGGCGCTGGCCGAAAAGGCCGACGCCCTGATGCAGCTGACCAGCGCGGACGGTCTGGCCATCGTCAGCGACGGCGATATCCAGACCTTTGGCCATACGCCGCCCGAAGACGGCGTGCGCGCCATCGCCGCCTGGGCGGCGGGACGGCCGGGCCTGCGCCCCGTCTCGTCGCACAACCTGGCCTCGGTTCTGCCCGCCGCCGAGGCCTGGAAGACACACGCCAGCGGTCTGCTGGCGGTGACCCTGCCTCTGGATCAGCCGGTGTCGCTGCTGTGGTTCCGTTCGGAGGTGCTGGAAACGGTGCGCTGGGCCGGCAATCCTGCGACGGCGGAGAAGACTGGCCCCAACGCCATTCTGACGCCCCGCGCCTCGTTCGAAAGCTGGTCGGACACCGTCTCGGGCCGCGCGCACCGCTGGGGCCCTGCCGCCGTCGAATCCGCCGCGCGACTGAGGGACGCACTGGCCGACTACGCGGCGGTCCATCAGATTCGACGGCTGAACCGATCGCTGCAGGACCGCCTGTCCGAGCGCGACCTGCGGCTGGAGCAGCAGCAGTATCTGATCCGCGAGGTGAACCACCGGGTTCAGAACAGCCTGACGCTGGTGTCCAGCTTCCTGGGCCTTCAGGCGCGAGAACAGGCGGGCGGCTCGGCCGCGACCGCGCTGAACGAGGCGCGACGTCGCGTGCGCGCCGTTTCTGCGGTCCACAGTCGGCTGTATCTGAGCGATCAGGTCACGACCATCGACATGAGCCGCTATATCGGCGAGCTGATCGGCGATCTGGGCTCCAGCATGGGACCCGACTGGGCCGCCGCCATCGAAACCGATCTGGACCCGGTCTGCATCGAGCCAGGGCGCGCCATCACCATCGGCCTGATCCTGACGGAACTGATCATCAACGCCCAGAAATACGCCTATGGCGGCAAGCCTGGTCCGCTGCGGATCGCCTTCCAGGAAGACGGTGCCTTCTTCCGCATGACGGTGGAGGACGAGGGCGCCGGCGGGCATCTGGCCGGTAAGGGGTTCGGCTCGATGATGATCAAGAGCCTGGTCGGTCAGCTGGACGGGACGATCGACTATCGCGACCGCGCGCCGGGCCTCAGCGTCGCGTTGCGGTCGCGGATCGACCCCCTCGTTTAAGGCGCGGCCTGACGGTGCCTGTGGCGTCAGGTCGCAGGGCGCCGTAAGAGCCGGGCCATGTCCGCTATGGCCTTTCGTCCCTCCTCGCGCGCCTTTGCGCTGATCGTTCTGCTGATCGCGGCCAGCGTGCTGGGCCTGGCGCCCATTCTGGTGCGGTTGACCGAAACGGGACCGGCGGCGGCGGGGTTCTGGCGGTTCCTGTTCGCCCTGCCCCTGCTGACGATCCTGGCGGCGCGCGAGCCAGGCGGCGTCGGCGCGCCGTCGAAATGGGCGCTGCTGGCGGGCCTGTTCTTCGCCTTGGACCTCAGCTTCTGGCACTACGGCATCGTCATGACCTCGGTCGCGAACGCCACGGTGCTGTGCAACCTGACGCCGGTCGTCGTGACCCTGTTCGGCTGGTTTGTGCTAAAGGAGCGGCCGCACCGGCTGTTCATCCTGGCCCTGGCCCTGGCCATGGGCGGCGCCTTCGCCATGGCGGCGGGCGCAGACGGCGGACAAGGGACCAATCCGATGCTGGGCGACCTGTTCTCCCTGTCGGTGGCGGTCTGGTACTCGGGCTATTTTCTGGCGGTACAGGCGGCGCGGCGCACGGCCGGGGCGATGCGGGTGACCTTCTGGGCGACCCTGCTGGGCGCGCCCCTGCTTTTGATCGTCGCCCTGGCGCTGGGCGAGGCCGTCATCCCCGCCGGACCGGCGGGCTGGGCCGCCTGCGTGGGCATGGGCGTGATGCACGTCTTCGGACAAGGCGGCGTGGCCTGGGCGCTGGGCAAGCTGCCGGCCTCGGTCACCGCCGTGACCATCCTGATCCAGCCGGTCGTCGCGGGCCTGCTGGGCTGGTGGATCTTCGGAGAAACCCTGACGCCGGTTCAGGCCCTGGGCGGCGCTCTGGTGCTGGGCGCCATCGTCCTGGCGCAGCGGTCCCAACGCACCAAGACCGTCCAAGCCGCCGAGACCGAGCCGCAGGACGCATCAAACGGGCTCAAGTAGCGGGAAGCGCGGTAGCCCGACAAAACAAAACGGGCGCGGGAGAAACTCCCGCGCCCGCCTCTAAGCCTTGAAGGCTGGATCGACTTAAAGAACCTTGAGGTCGATCGCCGAAGTCTTGCCGCGCTGGTTTTCCAGCTCGTATTCGACCTTGGCGTTCTCATCGAGGCCCTGAAGTCCGGCCTTCTGAACGGCGGTGACGTGAACGAACACGTCGGAGCCGCCGCTATCGGGCTGGATGAAGCCGTAGCCCTTGGTGGGGTTGAACCACTTGACCGTGCCGGTCGCCATGTCTGCGTCTCCGTAAACGCGCTTTTCCAGGCGGATCCCCCTCGAGGTGACCCGACAATCCATCTGGACAGCTCGTTCAGGCGAAGGAGCGAAACGCGGGTTTGGACCCCACGCGAAATCCGGACTGCAGCGATGTTGTCACCCGGCTTTTCCAGACGGTCAACAGCAAAGCGAGTCGCAGCGGACGCATTCAGGCTTAACGACAGAGGCCCCGCGCGGCCCCGTCGATGTGCAGATGGTTGGCGTGGGCGGCGTTGTAGTCCGGCGTCAACACCGTCGAGAACAGCTGGCAGGCCCCGTCGCGCAAGGCGTGCAGGAAGCGGCCGCCCGGCTCGCCCGCTGGGCCGTCGCCGCGCCAGTCGTTCAGCACGCTGACGGTCCGACCGTCCTTCAAGGTCACCGCTGCGACATCCAGCGCATTGGCTTTGGCATGTTCGCTGGGCCGCTCGGTCTCTTCCTGCGAGCCGTAGATGCGGCGGCACGAATAGGTGCCGTAATTCTCCACCCGCGCGGGCGCCGAGCCCAGAATGTCGCGCGACGCCGGGCGCAGCACCTGTCGATCCCATATAACGTAGCGGGCCGCCAGCGGGCACTGCATGACGACGTCGGCGGGGGCCAGCGGCGTCACCTCGCCGCCCGTGATCCGCACAGCCCCGCGCACCACGCAGAAGCCGCCGTCGTCGCGGTCGGGCGCGCGTTCGACCTGAACCCCCGCATTGCGCAGCGCCTGCATACAGGCCTCGGTCGCGCCCTCCACAGCCTCGGGCGTGGCGGCGGTCGGCACATCGAAGGCGGCGACTTTTGCGGTGGTTGCGCGGCCTAACGGACGATCCAGATCCAGCGGCTTCCACGGCAGATCCTGGGGCGGAGCGAAGGCGTTCAACAACGCAAAGCCGGCGCAGACCAACAGCGCCAGCTCCCACACCAGATTCCACATGTCCGCCAGATCGCGCTTCATTCGGCCCCTCGGAGGCCGGACGGGCCCGGCGCCTTAACGCCCAGCTTCGCAGTCGGCTCCCTCGCCCTTGCTCTCTGCCGGCCCTCGGCCCACTCTCTTGCCATGGGAAAGAAATCCGACGCCTATGACGCCGAGCTGGAAGAGATCCAACTGGCCATCGTCCAGACTCAGGCCTGGAGCATCGAGCATGGCTCGCGCGTGGTCATCGTGCTGGAGGGGCGCGACACCGCCGGCAAGGACGGCGCGATCAAGCGCCTCACCGAACATATGTCGCCGCGCCAGACCCGCGTCATCGCCCTGCCCAAACCCAGCGACCGCGAGACCAGCCAGTGGTATTTCCAGCGCTATGTCCCGCACCTTCCGGCCGCGGGCGAGACGGTGATCTTCAACCGGTCCTGGTACAACCGCGCCGGGGTCGAGCCGGTCATGGGCTATTGCACGCCCGAGCAGTACGCCCAGTTCATGACCGATGCCCCGCGCTTCGAGCGGATGCTGACCGACGACGGGATCATCCTGATCAAGATCTGGCTGGATATCTCGCGCAAGGAGCAGGCCAAGCGGCTCAAGGAACGCCGCGAGGATCCGTTGAAGAAGTTCAAGCTGTCGTCGCTGGACGCCGAGGCCGAGGCCCGGTTCGACGCCTATTCCGACGCCCGCGACCGGATGCTGGACGAGACCGACCGCGACTATGCGCCCTGGACCGTCGTCGCCACCGACGACAAGAAGACGGCGCGGCTGAACATCGGCCGCTACATCCTGTCGGTGCTGAGCCACACCAGCATCGACATCAAGAAGCCAGATCCCGACGTCGTGTTCAGCGCCGGAAAGGCCAAGGGCAAACTGGCGCGCTGAAGCGCCTCAGGCCGTTCTGACGATCCCGCCAGAGGCCGCCACCGGCCAGGGCGTCAGCCGCCCGCCCGCGCAGGGGCCGCCCTTGCATTCGCCGGTCAGCGGCTCGAACACCGCCCCGTGCCAGCCGCACAGGATCAGCGCGCCGTCTGGCGTCAGATAGCGGTCGATCTCCATGGCGATGGGAAAGCCCGCATGCGGGCAGCGATCGACCCAGCCCGCGACCTGACCGTCCTTCCTGACCACGAAGCCGTGAAAGAAGGCCTCGCCGATCTGCAGCACGAAGCCGCGCGAGCCGGGGTCGGCGATGTCGCCCTCGGCGCACAGGGCCACGCCGGGCGGCGTCTTCCAGACGCGTTTGCGCTCGGCCGGCGCCTCGGCCGCTTCAGACACGCTCGGCCTTCAGCGGGCGCGACAGCAGGCCGTCGATCAGACCATCGACATCAATCTCACCGGCCAGCAGCGCGGCGACCCCTTCCGAAATCGGGATTTCCACGCCCAGACGCGCGGCCAGTTCGCGAACCGCCGGCGCGCTTTCATAGCCTTCCGCCACCGACCGTTTGCCGGCCCGGGCCTGTTCGACCGTCTGTCCCTGACCCAGGGCCAGACCCAGGCTCATGTTGCGCGACTGGGGGCTGGAGCAGGTCAGGACGAGGTCGCCCAGGCCGCATAGGCCCGCCACCGTCTCCGCCTGCCCCCCCATGGCGACGGCGAGGCGGGTCATTTCCGCAAAGCCGCGCGTGATCAAGGCGGCGTGGGCGCTGCGGCCCAACTGGCGCCCCTCGGAGATGCCGCAGGCGATGGCCAAGACGTTCTTCAGCGCGCCACCCGCCTCGGCGCCCACCAGATCGGTCGCCAGATAGGGCCGGAAGCCCGGCGCCGACAGGGTGTTCAGCAAGGCCTCGCCCAGCCCCTGATCGGCGCAGGCGAGGGTCACGGCGGTCGGCAGGCCGCGCGACACCTCGCCCGCGAAACTGGGGCCGGACAGGACGGCGGCGGCAGCGTCCGGCAGGGTCTCGGCAAGCACCTCGGTCATCAGCTTCATCGTGCCGCGCTCGACCCCCTTGGAGCACAGCACCACCGGCACGCCGGCGCGATAGTGGGGCGCAAAAGCTGTCAGCGTCGCGCGCATGTGCTGGGCCGGCGGCACCGCCAGGATCACGTCGCAGTCGCCCAGATCAGCCAGATCGGCGGTGAATTTCAGGTCTTCGGCCAGCGGCACGCCAAGCAGATACAGGTCGTTGGCTCGCGTCGCCCGCATCGTCTCGACCAACTTCTGCTCGCGCGCCTGCAAGGTTGTGTCCAGTCCGGCCCGAACGCACACCTGCGCCAGAGCCGTGCCCCAGGCGCCCGCGCCGATGACCCCTGCCGTGCGAAATTCCATACGCCCTCCCGAGGCTTGTTTATCGTTCACGCCTTGGCGCCCTTGCGGCCCGGCTTGTGAGAAGGATCGGACAGGGCGCGCGCTTCGTCCAGCGGCCATCGCGGCCGGGCGACGACGTCAATGTCGCTGGTCAGGCCCAGCGCCAGCCGTTCCGCCCCCGCCAGGGCGATCATCGCCGCATTGTCGGTGCAATAGGCCATGGGCGGCGCCAGGAAGTCGAAGCCGTATTTCGCCGCCGTCGCCTGCAAGGTCGCGCGGATGGTCTTGTTGGCCGCGACCCCGCCCGCGACGACGAAAAGCCGGTGCTCGTGGGTTTCGGCATAGGCCGCCAAGGCCCGCTCCGACCGATCCGAAAGTTGGCGGGCGATGGCGTTTTGCACCGCGTCGGCCAGATCCGCCTTGTCCTGCTCGGTCTCGCAGGTCTGGGCGATACGGAAGGCCGCCGTCTTCAGGCCCGAGAAGGAGAAGTCGCAATCCTTGCGGCCCAAGAGGGCGCGCGGCAGATCGATCTTCGACCCGTCGCCTTGCATGGCCAATCGTTCCAACGCCGGTCCGCCCGGATAACCCAGGCCCAAGGCCTTGGCGATCTTGTCGAAGGCCTCGCCGGCCGCGTCGTCGATGGTGGCGCCGATCCGGCTCATGTCACCGACGCCACGCACCTCCAGAAGCTGGCAATGGCCGCCCGAGACCAGCAGCAGCAGGAAGGGATAGGCGACTTCCGCTCCCAGTCGGGCGGATACGGCGTGGCCTTCCAGATGGTTGACCGCCACCAGCGGCAAACCGCGCGCCAGCGCCGCCGCCTTGCCGAAGCTGAGGCCCACCATGACCCCGCCGACCAGGCCCGGCCCGGCCGTCGCCGCGATCCCGTCCAGCCCGTCATAGCCCATATCGGCCTCGGCCATCGCGCGTCGCGTGACCTCGGCGATCATTTCGACATGGCTGCGCGCCGCGATCTCGGGCACCACGCCGCCATAGGCCGCGTGGTCGTCGATCTGGCTGTGAACGACCGAGGACAGCACCTCCGCCCGTCCCTCTGTCAGGCGCACGACTGAGGCGGCGGTCTCGTCGCAACTGGTCTCCAGGCCCAGCACCGTCAGCGGCCGGACATCCCGTCCAGTTGCTGACTTGGCGCCGCTGCTATAGTCGGCGGACATCTCCATCGGGTCGAGGTAGCGACCCGGCGACCGGTGCGCAACGCTCATGACCTTTCCTCTCCGCATCGGCACCCGGCGCTCCAAGCTGGCGCTCGCCCAATCCGGCATGATGCAACGCGCCATCGGCCGCGCCCTGAACGTGCCCGAGGCCGAGATCGAGACCGCCGTTCCTCTGGTCGAGATCGTCACCACCGGCGACCGCATCCAGGATCGCCGCCTGCTGGAAGTCGGCGGCAAGGCCCTGTTCACCAAGGAGATCGAGGAGGCCCTGCTGGCCGGCCGGATCGACATCGCCATCCACTCGATGAAGGACGTCCCCGCCGAACAGCCCGAGGGCCTGTGCATCGCCGCCATCCCCGAACGCGAGGACGCCCGCGACGCCTTCATCAGCCGCGACTTCGACAGTTTCGACGCCCTGCCCTTCGGCGCGCGCCTAGGCACCGCCAGCTTGCGTCGTCAAGCCCAGGCGCTGGCCCTGCGGCCGGACCTGAAGGTCGAGATGCTGCGCGGAAACATCGACACCCGCCTGCGCCGCGCGGCCGAGGGCGACTTCGACGCGATCCTTCTGGCCGTCTCGGGCATGACGCGCCTGGGCGTCACCGACCATATCCGCGAGAAGCTGTCTCTGGACGCCTTCCTGCCCGCGCCGGGCCAGGGCGCCCTGGCCATCCAGACCCGCGCCGCCGACATCGACGCGCCTTGGGTGGCGGCGCTGAACCACCCCGAAACCGCCATCGCCGTCGCCGCCGAGCGCGGGGCCATGACGGCGCTGGAGGGGTCGTGCCGCACCGCCGTCGGCGCCTACGCTCTGATCGCCAACGATGCGCTGCACCTGACCACCGAAATGCTCAGCCCGGACGGCTCCGCCCGCTGGCGGCGCATCGGCGATCTTTTCCAACCGACCGAAGCCGACGCGCGCGCTCTGGGCCAACGCTTGGGCGGCGAGGTCCATGCCTCGGCCGGTGATCAGGAAGTTGATCCCGCGACCCTGGACGGATGAACGTCACGCCGACACGCGTCTGGATCACCCGCGCCGAACCGGGCGCCGCGCGCACCGCCGCCCGCCTGCGCGACATGGGGTTCGAGCCGATCGTCGCGCCCCTTCTGACCATTGAGAACTTGACGCCGCCCGTCCCCGATCTGGCGCCGTTCGCCGCCCTGGCCTTCACCAGCATCAACGGCCTGGCCGCCTTCGCCGCACTGACGCCCCGCCGCGACCGTCCGGTCTTCGCCGTCGGCGATGCGACCGCCCAGGCCGCCCATGATGCGGGCTTCGCCGATGTCCGCTCCGCCTCCGGCGACCTGCGCGACCTCGCCCGCCTGATCGCCAGCGCCATCGCCAGCGCCGCCGTCCTGGTCCCTCAAGCGGAAACCCCCGCCGGCGATTTCACCGCCGCCCTCACCGCCGCCGGCGCCCGTAACGTGTCGATCCATTCGCTGACAGTCTATCGCGCCATCGAAACGTCAGTCGCAGCGCCCGCACTGTTCGACGCCGTTCTGATCCACTCCCCCCGCGCCGGAAAAGCCCTCGCCAAGCTTGGTCACGACGCCTTGGCGCACGCGGTCCTCGCCTGCATCTCTCCCGCCGCCGCGGCCCCGCTCGCCGCGCTGGGCCTGACGCCCGTTGTGGCAAAATCGCCCGACGAGACCTCATTGCTCACGATCTTGAACACCGCGCTTGGCAAGCGCGATCCGGCCGTATAAAGACCCCGTCTCGCGCGGACAGCTTCGTCCGTCGCAACCGGGCCGCTTTAGCTCAGCCGGTAGAGCACATCATTCGTAATGATGGGGTCAGGTGTTCGAGTCACCTAAGCGGCACCACCTTCTCAAGGCATCTCTAGCTTTGACGCCCGGCCGGATAGGCCGGAAGGTGTTTCCGCTTGGAACCGGCACGGGCAATGGGAAAGGCCGATAAGCCTATAGATTTTCACACTTTCGGCCTTTGCTCGAATTTCGTCGAACTGGGTGAGCGCTCCTCAGGCCCAAGCCTCAACTTCGCGCCAGAACTTATCGGTTCGGGCCGATCAAGATGGGAGCCCTCTACGAAGCGGCTGAGCTAAAATTGGAGGGCTACTTTTCTCACCTTGACTCGTTGGGGGTGTGAAGTCGCATATAGAACAAATGATGAACAAACGAGATTTAGTCTCACGCTTTTCGCTAGCACGCCACTCTTCTCCTCTCATAAAGCACAGGTTTGATAGCGACTTAAACGGAGGTGATATGGCACGCGTTCTGGCCGTGCTGACGCCTGCCGGAACACACGAATTCTACGCTGAGAATGCCGCGGACGCCGTGACCGTAAACGGCTTCGGCTTGGGCATGGCTTTGTCGATCACGCCTGGTCAGGGCTTCCTGTGGGCCGTTCATGATCGAGGCGCTGGCGAGAACGGCCACCCGTATGGGGCGGGGCTGCATGAGATGGGCCTGTCACCCAATGAGGTTTTGTTGGTTCGCGCTCGCGACATCCGCACCCTTTTGGGTGTGGGTGAAGACGCCCTGCGCACGCGCGGCATAGGTGTAGTGCTGCTGAGCGCATGGGGAGAAGACCGGGCTCTAAGCCTCACGGCTAGCCGGCGGCTGTCGCTGGCGGCTCGTAATGGCGGCAAGCAGCTTTTTTTGGCGCGTGCGGGGGCCGCACCCCAGCCCAGCGCGGCAGAAAGTCGATGGTCGATAAAATCCGCAGCCTCGACCCCTCTGGAAGGCGGGGCGCCAGGTCGGCCAGCCTTTTCCGCCAAACTTTTGCGTCATCGAGGAGGCGCGGCAGTCGTAGCCTCTCTCATGGAGTGGGATCGTGAAGGACGATCATTCGTCGAGCCGGCGACGTTATCTGGCCGTGTGGTTCCCCTGGCTTCCCAGCGACAGGCTACAACTGAAAGCCTGCGCCGACACGCCTGAAGCGCCGCTTGTGCTGGTGGAGAAGGTCAAAGGCGCTCTGCGGCTGAGCAGCGTCGGCCCTGAGGCGTCGCGCCAAGGGCTGCGTCCCGGCCAGACGCTGGCTGATGCGCGTGCGCGCCTCCCTGTGCTGAAGGTCGCAGAGACGCAGCCCGAAGCGGACGACGCTTGGCTTGCTCAGGTTCTAGACGACTTCGATCGTTTTTCGCCCATGATCACAATAGATCCGCCGCACGGTTTGATGATGGATGTGACCGGTTGCACACATCTGTTCGGCGGCGAGAAGAAACTGTTTCAACTCGTCCAGTTGCGTGGGCGCGGATTAGGTTTGCAGAGCCGTTGCGCTTTCGCATCCACACCCCAGGCGGCGCGTGCGCTCAGTCGATTTGGACAGCCGCATGAAGTGTTCGATTGCGCAACCGAACGCGCGATGGTCCGTCGTCTGACTGTCTCCGCCTTGGAGCTTGATGAACGCGACGAGCTAGCTTTACGTCGGGCGGGGCTGAAAACTTTGGGCGACTTGGATGACCGCCCGCGAGCGCCCTTGGCGGCCCGTTTCGGGGCCGGATTTCCTGCGCGGTTGGCGCGTATCTTGGGTGATGAAGACACACGTATCACCCCGCATCGTCCAACGCCGCCTGTTGTGGTCGATCGGGTCTTCTTCGAGCCGATCTCGACTGACGCTGACGTAAAGCGCGTACTGTCCGACCTGCTTGAAGACGCTATGGCTCGGCTGGAGAACGCCATACTGGGGGCGCGCGACTTCGAGGCTGGCTTCTATCGTGTGGATGGTGGTCTGCGGAAGGTAAGACTGAAGGTCGGACGCGCCACACGCGACGCCGGATCGGTGTTGCGCCTGTTCTGCGAGCGCCTGGCGGCCTTGGAGACTCCGCTGGATCCTGGCTTCGGCTTCGACCAGATGCGTATGGTCGCCACAACGGTCGAGCGGCTGGCGCCTATTCAAACAGGGCTGGAAGAGGAATCCGATCCGTCCGGCGACCTAAGCGCCCTGATCGACAGATTGATCGCGCGATTAGGACCGGAGGCTGTGTTGAGGTTCCAACCTCAGGGTTCACACATCCCCGAACGTGCAGCGCGCTGGACCTCGGGCGGCGGTGGTCCGGATATCGGTAAATCCTGGCCAGAGCTCGATCCTGATGATCCCCCTCTGCGCCCGCTGCATCTGTTCAATCCACCGCAACCCGTGGAGACACTGGCCGAGGCGCCCGACGGCCACCCCTTCCTCTTCCGTTGGCGACGCGTGGTTCATAATGTCGCTCGCGCAGAGGGACCGGAACGCATTGCAGGAGAATGGTGGCGCGCGCCAGGCCAGCGCACCCGCGACTATTACCGCGTCGAGGATGTAGACGGCCGCCGCTTCTGGCTTTTCCGCCAAGGTATTTATGGCGTCGAAGAACCGCCGCGCTGGTTCATTCACGGCCTGTTCGCATGACAGAACGAGCGCCACAAATTCAACCTGACCCACAGGGCGACTATGCCGAGCTGGCCGTGACCAGCAACTTCTCATTCCTGAGAGGGGCATCGTCGCCCAAACAGATGGTGGCGACGGCGGTCCTGCGCGGCCATGCAGGCATGGGGCTGGCGGATCGCAACACCGTAGCTGGCGTCGTGCGCGCCTGGAGCGCTCTGAAATCTCTTCGCGAACATGGTCTGCTGCCTCCCGACCTGCGACGCGAAGGCTCGGGCCCCGGCGAGACTGCGAAGGACGAAGACCAGACAATCGACCCAGCATTATCTGAAGAGGTCAAACGTCGGGCTCAGCTTTTCAAGCTGATCCTGGGCGCGCGTCTGGTCTTCAATGACGGGACGCCTGACATTCTGGCCTATCCCGAGACACGAAGTGGCTGGGGAAGGCTGACAAGACTGCTGACGCTCGGCAATCGTCGGGCGAAGAAGGGCGAGTGCGACATCGCCCTTCGCGATCTGCTGGCCGCGCCCGAGGACATCCTGCTGATCGTCATGCCGCCCGATCACTTGAAAGGGTTCGAGAGCGTCCTCGATCGTATCGCCGATGGTGCGCCGGGCGCGGTTTGGTTGGGCGTCGCCATGTTGAGACGCGGCGACGACCGACGTCGGCTGACGCGTTTAAGAGCGATGGCCGAGCGAGCAGGGGTTCCACTGCTGGCTCTCAATGATGTCCTTTATCACATCCCTGAACAGCGTGATTTGCAGGACGTGCTGACCTGCATTCGCGACGGAACTACCCTTGAGGCGGCAGGGCGTCGCCTACTGACGAACGCCGAGCGGCACCCCAAGCCTGTCGCGGAAATGAAACGTCTGTTCTATGACGCGCCTCAAGCAGTGGTCGAAAGCTTGAATGTTCTGAATCGTGTGGCGTTCGACCTGTCAGACCTCTCCTATCGATATCCTGAAGAACCTGTCCCTCCAGGTTGGAAGCCCCAGGCTTGGCTGGAGAGCCTGACATGGCGGCACGCCAATGAACGATATGGAGGCGATGTCCCCACCAAACTGGCTGAGCTTCTGCACAAGGAATTGGCCTTCATCGCCAAGAAGGAAATCGCCCCCTACTTTTTGACCATCTATGACATCGTGCGCGTGGCGCGAGACAAGAGCATTTTGTGTCAGGGCCGAGGGTCGGCAGCCAACTCCGCCGTCTGTTACATCCTCGGCATCACCTCGGTTGATCCTGCGGAATCCGAACTGTTGTTCGAGCGCTTTTTGTCGGAGGATCGCAACGAGCCGCCCGACATCGATGTCGATTTCGAGCATGAACGGCGCGAGGAGATCATCCAGCATATCTACGGCCGCTATGGACGCGAACGCGCCGGCATAGCCTCCACGGTCATCCATTTTCGACCCCGCAGCGCCATCCGCGAAGTGGGCAAGGTTTTCGGACTTACCGAGGACATCACGGCGCGCCTGGCGGGCAGCCACTGGGGCAGTTGGGGCTCTGAAATCACAAACCGCCATGTGGAACAGGCGGGATTGGATACGGCCAATCCGATGATCGGTCGCGCCGTCGCGATGGCGTCTCGGCTGCTGAACTTCCCGCGTCACCTCAGCCAGCATGTCGGCGGCTTCGTCCTGACCCAGGATCGGCTGGACGAGATGGCGCCCATCCATAATGCGGCCATGCCCGACCGCACCTTCATCGAGTGGGACAAGGACGACATCGACGAACTGCGCCTGATGAAGGTCGATGTGCTGGCGCTCGGCATGCTGACCTGCATACGCAAAGCCTTGGACTTGATGAAGGTTCATCAGGGCGTTGAGGAGCGTCTCGATACCATCCCGCAGGACGATCCCGAGGTCTATGATATGCTGTGTCGAGGCCAGTCGATCGGCGTCTTCCAAGTCGAGAGTCGAGCCCAGATCAATATGCTGCCTCGGCTAAAGCCTCGGAAGCTTTATGACCTCGTGATCCAGGTGGCCATCGTCCGACCCGGGCCGATTCAGGGCGACATGGTCCATCCCTATCTGCGTCGCAGGAACCGCCTGGAGGCGATAGATCTCTCGGGACCATCACCCGATCACGGTCCGCCTGACGAGTTGAAGCAAGTGCTTCGCAAGACCCTTGGCGTCCCTCTGTTTCAGGAACAAGCCATGCGGGTCGCCATGGTCGCAGCCAAGTTCACAGATGCAGAGGCGAACGGCTTGCGCAAGGCCATGGGGACGTTCCGGGGGGACGGGACGCTGCACACCTATGAGAACCGGATGGTCGGCAAAATGGTGGAGCGGGGTTACGATCCTGTCTTCGCCCAACGCTGCTTCGACCAGATCAAGGGCTTCGGCTCCTATGGTTTTCCGGAAAGCCACGCCGCCTCGTTCGCGCAACTGGTCTATGTTTCGTCGTGGATCAAGCGACACCACCCAGCAGCCTTTGCATGCGCCCTGCTGAACAGCCAGCCTATGGGCTTCTATGCACCGGCCCAGATCGTGCGCGAGGCGCGTGAGGTCGGAGGTGTCGAGATACGGCCCATTGATGTCGTGCACAGCGATTGGGACAATGGCCTTGAGCCGACGGGCGCTGAACCGGCCTTGCGTTTGGGCCTACGTCAGATCGATGGTTTCAAGGAGAGTTGGGCGAAGGCGCTCGAAGCCGCGCGGAACGAGGCGCCCTTCGCCGACGTCGAGACCTTAGCGTGGCGTGCGCGACTACCGGCTGCAGCGATGCGCAAGCTGGCCGACGCCGATGCTTTTCGATCCCTGGGGCTGGACCGACGCGAGGGGTTGTGGGCGGTGCGACGATTGCCAGACGATAATCCTCTGCCGCTGTTCGCGGCCGCCGAGGCTCTTGAAAGGGGCGCGCGTGAGCTGGGCTGCGAACCCGACGTTAGTCTGCCAATCATGCCTTTAGGCGAGCATGTCGCCGCTGACTATCAGACAATCCGAATGTCGTTGAAGGCGCATCCCATGCATATTCTTCGGCCAGTTTTCGAAGCTGAAGGCGTGCGAACCTGCCGCGATACGGAAGCCAGACGGGGTGGATCGCATGTACAGGTGGCGGGCGTGGTCCTGGTGCGTCAGCGACCAGGCAAGGGCAACGCCATTTTCGTCACTCTGGAGGACGAGACGGGCATTACCAACGTCGTTCTGTGGGCGCGTATGTTTGAACAGTTTCGTCGCGAAGTGATGTCTGCCCGTCTGATGCTGGTCGAGGGCGTGGTCGAAAAAAGCCCTGAAGGCGTGGTCCACGTGGTGGCTCGCCGGGTGTTTGATCGCTCTGTTGAGTTGGAGCGACTGTCCGAAGATCACCGAACCACAGTCCAACTCGCCCGCGCTGATGTCGTCGCCCATCCTCAAGCGCCCCGTCATCCTTCGCATCGCCACCCGCGTGACGTACGCATTCTGCCGGGTTCGAGGGATTTTCATTGAACATCGCGCGGCTTGGTGACCGGCTGACGCAAACGTCCACCAATCCAAAAATAACGAGCCTTTAAGCGGGGGCGCGAAATATCTGGATCAGAAATAGCACTGACAGCCATTCTCCCCTCGACCTGCTCTCCGAAATTATATCGAACTCGCAATCACGAAGTCAGATGTTCAGGTCGTCTGTATGGCACCACTTCTCCGAGCGCGATTCGCGCTGGAGGCGGTGCCTGAGAGCCAAGACATATCCTCAAGGTTGAATAGTTAACGTTGATGCACGTAGCAATCCCTAGCTGAGCAGCTTTGGCTTGACGGGATCGGTGTTTTGGGGCCATGGCGCCGCATTATCTATGCCCGCAGGCCGACATGAACGACGCAGTTGATCCCGTAGACATCGCCATCGGCGGACGCATCCGCACCCGTCGTGAGGAACTGCGCATCACCCAGGCGCAGTTGGCCGCTGGCGCGGGCGTGACCTTCCAGCAGATCCAGAAGTACGAGCGGGGCGTCAACCGCGTCTCGGCCGCCCGCCTGCTGCAGATCGCCTCGGTGCTGAAATCGACCGGCGCGGCCCTGCTGGGCGAACTGGAAACGGCCGAGGGCGACGAGCTGGCGCTGGCCGCCCCCGGCGTCGCCGAACTTCTGGCGGCCTTCCGCGGCATCAAGGACGCCGCCCAGCGCGACGCCCTTCTGACCGTGGCCAAGGGCCTGCGCGGCTGATCAGGCTCGGTTGCTGGCGCTTTTCAGCAACTGCTCAACCTCATCGCGATGGTCGGCGCCGTCGAGCGCCGCGCCTGCCAACCACGACTGGATGGCGTCCAGAGCGCGCGCATCGCGTCCGTCCGAGCGGCCGGCGTCGGACAGGCTCTGGCGAATGATCTCGATCATGCAGACCGCCTCGACGGCCGAGGTCGGGGCGTGATCGAGAAGCGTGGTTTCCGCCGCTTCCATCGGCGCCAGATCCAATTCGACGAGCAGGTTCTCGCCACTGGCGGACAGCGTTGACGATCCGACCTGTTTCGCCAGATTGGCCGTTTCCAGCCACGAGCGGAAAAGCGGCATGAAGGCAGGGGTGGTTTGGGTGTTCATGACATTCAGACTTTCTGCAGCGCCCGGATCGATACGGGCGCTGACTTGGGACGGGCGTAGGGGGCGCACTGAGCCTCCCAGACGCCGAAGAGGGCGAGAAGCAGGAGCTCGAACCAGACGACCATTCGGGTCGATACGATCGACCACAGCAGGGCGTCAGAACCGGCGATGCCGGCCAGATGGGTCGAGACCGCGATAAGCTGGGCGCCGGCGGCAAGAAGCAGCCACCATCGGTCGTAACGGAGCGCCAGACCGACCAGCAGACAGAACATGGACACCGACAGGATCGCCACCCCCCACCGGAAATGCCCGATGAACAGGTGGTCGATCAACGGCGTGCCCCAGTTGAGCACGACCAAAGCGACCAGGGCGATCCGCTCCGGCATGCGACCCTTCCAGAGCAGAAGCGCCATGACGCCGTAGGTCAGGCACATCAGAAACAAGGACAGCGGCGACCCCATTCCGACGGCGGCGATCAAGCGGCGACAGCGAGAACCGGGGCGAACCCAGTGGGTTTGACCGTCTTGTCTTCGTGCGCACCGTCCATATGCCAGCCGACCTGATGGTCGTCGGCGACCTGGGCCAGTTCGCAGTGACTGGCGATCACGGCGCTACGAACCTCGGCCAGTTGGCTTAGGCCACGCACCATATTGGCCAGGGCTTCCTGTCCAACTTCCGCCGCCAGACACGCCTCGAACCGACCTTCCAACGCGGTCTGAACCAAGCGGCTGACCTCGATCATCGCCTGATCGACGGCGTGTTCTGCGGTTCTGACCTGCCGCGCCACCCGGACGCCGACGTGCATATTCTTCATTGGCTCACCTTCCTTTAAGCCGTTTGGTCAGCGCATTTCAGCGGGAGCAAGCCGGTCGAAAAGGGATGGAACCACCATGCCCGCCGTCACGATCCCGATGGCGAACAGAAGGGCGATAGCGGCCCCGGCGACGATGATCCCCACTCTCGCCAGAGCGCCCCGAGGAGGCGCAGGCAGAAGCCAGGAAGTCGTTGGGTCGGAAACCGCATCGTCCGACTGTTCGGCCGACGTGGGATCATTGAGCGTATTGGGGCCGGTGTCGGGAATGAGTATCGACGCCTCTGAGTAGCCAATACTCAGTCGCCGGGCCGCCAGTTTGCGGTCCGAAACGCCCAGCTTGGCGTAGGCGCGATGCAGGTGATTGCCGACCGTGCGCGGCGAGATGCGCAGGCGCGCAGCGATTTCCTTGTCCTCAAGACCCTGGCCGGCCAGGCGGACGCATTCGCTCTCTCTCGTCGTCAGGCCATCTGTCATGGGGACCCCCTTGGGGCCTGTTTACCCTAAAACGAGGGGGAGTCAGCCGATATGCTTACGCCGCGAAGCAGTTTCTGGAGGCTGCGCGCCGCTTGAGATCACTTGAACATATAAGCATATCTTTATATGCCTGTCGGTCTGACACTGACAGGAGCCTCTCTTGGCCGCTCGTTCCTCCTTCCTCTTCACCTCGGAAAGCGTTTCCGAGGGCCACCCCGACAAGGTTGCGGACCGCATCTCCGACACGGTCGTGGACGCCTTCCTGGCCAAGGATCCCGAGGCGCGCGTGGCGTGCGAGACCCTGGTGACGACCCAGCGCATCGTGCTGGCCGGCGAGGTCCGCGCCACCCAGCCGGGCAACACCAAGGAAGAGAACGAGGCCTTCACCCAGAGCATCATCGACAGCCTGGAGCCGCTGGTCCGCGCCGCAGTCAAGGACATCGGCTATCAGCAGGACGGCTTCCACTGGGAGACGGCGGACTACTCCTGCTTCCTGCACGCCCAATCGGCCGACATCGCCGTCGGCGTCGACTCGACCAATGAGAAGGACGAGGGCGCGGGCGATCAGGGCATCATGTTCGGCTATGCATCGAACGAGACGCCGGAACTGATGCCGGCGACCCTACAGTACAGCCACAACATCCTGAAGCGCCTGGCCGAAGTTCGCCACGCCGGCGGCTCGCAGCTCGAGCCCGACGCCAAGAGCCAGGTCACGATCGAATACAAGGACGGCAAGCCGGTCCGCGCCACCTCGATCGTCCTGTCGACCCAGCACGCCAAGGGGCTGAGCTCCGAGCAGGTCGCCGAAATCGTCAAACCCTATATCCTGGAAGTGCTGCCTGAAGGCTTCACCGACGAGAACACCGTCTGGCACATCAACCCGACCGGCATCTTCGAGATCGGCGGACCGGACGGCGACGCCGGCCTGACCGGCCGCAAGATCATCGTCGACACCTACGGCGGCGCGGCGCCCCACGGCGGCGGCGCCTTCTCGGGCAAGGATCCGACCAAGGTGGACCGTTCGGCCGCCTACGCCTGCCGTTATCTGGCCAAGAACGTCGTCGCCGCCGGTCTGGCCGACCGCTGCACGATCCAGATTTCCTACGCCATCGGCGTGGCCAAGCCCCAGTCGATCCACGTCGATCTGCACGGCACCGGCAAGATCTCCGAAGCGGTGCTGGAAGACAAGATCCTGGACCTGATCGGCGGCGCTACGCCGCGTGCAATCCGCCAGCACTTGCAACTGAACAAGCCGATCTACGCCCGCTCGGCCGCCTACGGCCACTTCGGCCGCGAGCCGGACGCGGACGGCGGCTTCAGTTGGGAAAAGACCGATCTGGTCGATCAGCTCAAGGCGCTGGCCTAAGGCTTCAAGCGGCCTGATCGATGGTCAGGCCGCGCACGCCCGCCAAATTGGCGTCGGTCAGGTCGGCCTGACGGGTCTGGGCGCCGTGCAGCGTCGCACGGCCGAGATCCGCGCCGGCCAGAACCGCGCGCTTCAGATCGGCCCCAGACAGGTCCGCGCCCCGCAGGACGGCGCCCGTCAGATCGGCCGGCATCAGTCGGTCAGCGGCGATCAGCAACGGTCCCAACTGCGCCTCGCGCATGTCCGCTCCGTTCAGTCGCGCGCCACGCAGACGCGCGCCGCGCAGGTCGGCGCGCCGCAGTTTGGCCGAGCGCAGGTCGGCGTTGTCGAGCTGGGCGCCCTGCAGCTGCACCCCCTCCATATCCAGGCCGTAGAAGACCGCGCCCTTGGCCGACAGGGCGGTCAGGTTCAGGCCCGTGATCGACTTCAGCGGACGCAGATCGACGCCGTTGAAGACCGACGGCTGCCCCTCCGCGCCGCCGGTCTCGCACCAGCGCGCATGTTCGCGCAGCATCTCGGCGGCGGGCATCTTTTCCACGGATTCGCAGGACGACTTGTTGTCGGTCAGCGCGCCCTGCATGTCGGCGCCGTCGGCGCGCCACATGGTCGTCTTACAGCCCACCAGGATGGCGTCGCGCAGGTCTGCACCCGACAAGTCCGCCCCTGACAGGTCCGCGCCGGCGAGGTCGGCGCCGCGGAAATCCGCCTGTTTCAGATTGGCCCGCACGAGCTTGCAGTCCTTCATCACCGCGCCGGAGAAGTCGGCCTTCACCGCGATGACGCCGGCCATCTTGGAGCGTTGAAGATTGGCGCCGGCCAGGCAGGCGCCGCTGGCCTCGGTCTCGTCGCGGTGGCGCGGTTCGATGACCTTGAACCCCAATCTGGCGTCGGCGGCGGCGATGGTGCCCTCGCGCAGGTCGGCCTCGAACAGATCGGCCCCCGACAGGTCCGCCCCCCGCAGACAGGCGCCGCGCAGGTCGGAACGGCGCAGGCTGGCCTCGGCCAGGATCGCGTCCTGCATGTCCGCGCCAAAGAAGTTGGCGTTGTCCAGCTTGGCCCCGGTCAGATCGCAGCCTTCCAGACAGGCGGCGGCGAAATCGGCGTCGGCCAGATTGCGGCCCTTCAGGCTGAGGCCCGACAGGTCCATCCAGGCGAAGACGGCGCGCGCGCCGCCGGGTCGGGCCTGGAATAGTCGATCATGCTTGGCGCAGATGACGTCCAGCTCCGCCTGCGTCAGGCGCTTTCTCATGAGGGGTTCAGCGGCGAGGGCCATCAGGGCACATTACGCGCCCTGACTTAAGAAACCTTTGAACGGCCAAGCCGCCTCAGACGGTCAGCAGCCCCTGGGCCTGAAGGGCCTCGGTCAGCTCGCCCGGCCCGGTCCATAGGCGCGTGTAGCCCGCTTCCCCCAGTCGCTTCAGCTCGGTGACAAGATCGGCCTTGGGCGAGGCGACGAAGCGGCCGTCGAACCCGGCGCCGTCCTCGCTGATGCGCACCATCGGGCGGCCGGTTTCCAGCCGGTGCAGGAAGCCTTCGCACAGAGCCGCGCCCTCTTCGCACATCAGGCCGGTCTCGACCATCAACCCTTGCGCGCGCAGCCGCTCGGTGCCGCGTCCGGCTGCGAAAGGCGACGGGTCCATACAGGCGATCACGACCCGCGCCACGCCCGCCTCGGTCAGGAAGTGGGCGCAGGACTTGCGGCCTGACGACCGCGCGCCGCAGGGCTCCAGCGTGACATAGACGGTCGAACCGACGGCGTCCGCGCCTGCGGCGGGCACGGCCTGCTCCTCGGCATGGGGACGACCGCCCGGCGCGGTGGCGGCCTGGGCGATGACCCGGCCATCCTTGACGATGACGCAGCCGACCGCCGGGTTGGGCCAGGTCTCGCCCATGCGGCCGGTCGCCAGGGCGATCGCCTGGGCCATGAAGGCCTGGTCGGCTTCGCTCCAGCTCATGATGCGGTCGGCAATGTCTCGGCGCGAGCGGCGTCGAGGTAGCGGGCGGCGGTGGGCTTCAGGTCCGCGTCCAGATCGATCTCCAGCGGATTGCCGGTCGGGATTTCGACGCCGACGATCTGATCGTCCGGCACGTTGAACAGAAGTTTGACGATGGCGCGCAGGGAGTTGCCGTGGGCGGCGATCAGCACGTCCCCGCCCGCCTTCAGACGCGGCGCAATCTCGGCGTCCCAATAGGGCTTCACCCGGTCCAGCGTAGTCTTCAGGCTTTCGGTGTCGGGAATGGCCTTGCCGGCATAGCGGGGATCGGCGTTGAAATCGAACTCGCCGCCGGGGGCCAGCGGGGGCGGCGGCACATCATAGCTGCGGCGCCAGATCTTGACCTGGTCCTCGCCGTGCTTCTGGGCCGTCTCGGCCTTGTTCAGACCCGTCAGACCACCGTAGTGGCGCTCGTTCAGCCGCCAGTCCTCGATCACCGGCACATCGGTCAGGCCCGCCGACTGCAACGCCAGGGCGCCGGTGCGCTGGGCGCGCGTCAGGACCGAGGTGAACATCACCGCCGGCTTGAACCCGGCCTCGGCGATCAGTTCGCCGCCGCGACGCGCCTGGGCCTCACCCTCCGCCGTCAGATCGACGTCGACCCAGCCGGTGAAACGGTTCTCGAGGTTCCACTGGCTCTGGCCGTGGCGGAGCAGGATCAGGCGCGGCATTCGGTCGGTCCTTCGAAATACGGCCTTTCGGGGTAGGACGCCCTCCGAAGTCGGTCAAGGCTCGCGGGCCTCGCCATTGCTTGTCGCGCCGCGCAGGTCGGGGTAACGGTCGGATCGATGTCCGACCGTCTTTTCTTTCCCCTGGCGCTCGCCGCCGCCGTCGTGATGATCGCGCTGGCGACCGTCTGGCCCTGATCCTCTAGAAGAGGATCTTGCGCAGATTGATGCGGAAGACGCGCCCCTGCGGATCCAGATAGTCGCGCTGATAGTTGACCGGCGTCTGACCGTCGCTGCTGGTCACCGAGACGCGGTCGTCAAAGATGTTCTGAACGCCGAAGCCGATCCGCGTGCCCTTCAGGAACGGGAAGCGCTCGACCCACGACGTGCGTTGGGTCAGGTCGGCGAAGGCGAACAGATTGACCGTGGTCCGGCCCGAGAAGTCCAGATCGGGCGAACCCAGCGCGTCGCCGTTGACCGTCGTGCCCGAGCGCCAGTTGGCGTTGACGAAGGCGCCCACACCGTTTCTGGAGAGCCCGGTCTGAAGCTGGACCTCATGGCGCGACTGACCGCCCGAGCCGGAGATGGAATCGCCGTCCAGCAGGTCCAGCGGCGCCAGACCGTCGCGAATGGTGACCTCGTCCTGGACACGCCAGGTGTGGGTCAGCGACAGGTTGAAGATGCCTTGGCCGGGCTGCATTCCCGATCCACGTCCGCCGCGCATCCGTCCACCGCCGCCGGGACCGCCGGGGCCGCCCGGTCCGCCCATCATCATCATTCCACCGCCCGGACCGCCGCCAGGACCGCCACGTCCGCCCGGACCACGACCGCCCGCCGCCGCCGGGTTCGGCTTGCCGAACGGGCGCGAGAAGTTGAAACCCCACTGAACGTCCTGCTGCTCGCGCTTGAAGAAGTTCAGCGGACGGGCGTCGATGGACACCAGATTGCCGTCCGCATCGCGAACGAACCGATCCGGCAGGGCCGCTTCCAGATCGGGCGTGATGGCCGGGAAGCTGGAGATTTCGTTGTCCGCCTCGGTGCGGGTGTAGGCCAGGTTCAGGCGGAAATCCTTGTCCGACACCGGCTGCCAGTTCATGCCCAGCTTCAGGATTCGCCGATCCTCGGCCTGCAGATTGGGATCGCCGCCGGTGATCCGGTTGATCTCGACGGTCTGGCCGGTGCGGAAATCGAAGACCGGCGTATTCGGCGTTCCCACCGTCGGGTCGTTCAACTGCTGGACCGTCGGAGCCTTGCCCTCGTCGGAATAGTTGGCGGAGAAGGACAGCCGCTCGACCGGCGACCAGTTCAGCCCGGCCCCGACCGAGGATACGCCGCCGAAGTCGGACAGTTCTTGGTAGGCCAGGTTCAGATTGGCCGACAGGTCGCCGATCTTGGGCAGGACGCCGCGCTCGACGTTGGAGATCGGCAGGTCAAAGTTGGCCTGCACGCTGCCTGAGTTGCGCGACTGCGATCGATCCACAGCGACACTTGAACCCAGGCTCTCGGAGAACCGCAGGCTCTCGGAATCCAGCGATTGATAACCGGCCCCGACCTTGAAGGTCGAGGTGATGTCGCCGGCCGGCAGCTCATAGGGACGCCCGTTCAACACCAGTTCCGCCGTCGCCGTCTGGGCCACGGAGTTGGCGGTGTCGCGCGGATTGACGATGGCCCGGTCGGTCAGGTCGCCGAACGGATTGACGGTCAGATCGCCCGCGATCAGGGCCCGCAACGCCGTCGCGTTCACACCTCGTCCCGTCGTGGTGTCGGTCTCGACGCGGCTGTATTCCCCCGTCGCCGTCCAGCGCCAGTCGCCGACATAGCCGTCGAACACCGTGCCCAGTTCGGCTGTGCGGGTGTCGGTCTTGCGCGTCAGGGCGCCGGGCAGGTCCAGATAGCTGAACAGATTGACGTCCTGGCCGGTCGGCGAGAACGGATTGGTCCCCGGCACGGTCAGCTGAACATTGGGCAGCCCCTGGTAGCTGAAGCTGTTTGAGTCCTCCACACTGCCGCTCAGCGTCATGCCGACCTTGTCGTTCAGGTCGTGCTTGTAGGTCCCCGACACCGAAAGCTCGTCCGTCTTGGGCAACAGGGTGCGATAGGCGTTGGCCAGTTCGCTGTCGCCGCCGGCCGTCGTGCTGCGGTCGATGTCGCGCTCGGTCTCGAACAGGGTGTTGGAGGTCGTGCCGTTGATGTCGACCGACCAGCGATCGGAGCCGGCGATACGCAGGACGTTGTTCTCGCTGGCGGTGGTCGTGCGACCGCCCTGCTCCGGCCGGCTGACGTTGACCGAGGCGGTCAGGGACTTGAAGTCCGCCTTCAGCACGATGTTCACCACCCGCTGATTGGCGCTGTAGCCATAGGACAGCGCGGTCTCTTCCGGCAGGACGTCGAACCGGTCGATGGCCTCGGGCGGAATGCCGCGGATCTCGCGGAAGCCTGATATACGCCGCCCATTGACCAGGAAGACCGGAGACCCGCCGCGCGCGCTGCGGGTCTGGGCCTCCAACAGGGTGATCAGTTCGCCGATGTTGGTCGCGCCGAACGCCTGGATCTGGGCGGAATCGTAAGAGACGATCGGTTCCTGCCCGCCCAGGGCCACCCCGCGCCGCGCCGCCGTCACCTCCACGTCCGGCAGAACGACCGCCGGCTCTTCCTGCTGGACCTGCGCCTGGGCTTCTACGGGTTGGGCCTCGTTGGTTTGGGCCTGAACAGGCTGGACGACACCGGCGGCGGGGGCCAGCGCAAGCAGGAGAAGCGCGGTCTGGGTCATGGAACGACGATCCGGGAAATGATTTCAGCCCTTGTCAGGACGGGACAAACATGGCCGTAAAACGACACAATTTATGAACAAAGTGAAAGCGTTGCGCGCTTTCAACACGACGCAAAAACCTGCGACGGAAAGTTCGCTAAAGCGCGTTAAAGCCTGTTGGGTTGCGTTCTGATTGTAGTGCGCAAGGCGCGCTCAAACTGACGTCTTCGCCCAACCTCGGAGTCCAGCGATGAAGACTCCGCGTTGACCGCCTCCGGGCTTTCGGCTATAGGCCCGCCCTCTTGAGATTTCCGCGCCGTGGACGTGTGCTCCGCGGCGTTTTCCGTTCGAAGGTTTGACATGGCCAACAACCCCGGCGCCCGCAAGGCGATCCGCAAGATCGAAGCGCGTACCGAAGTGAACAAGGCGCGCCGCTCGCGCGTCCGCACCTATCTGCGCAAGTTCCAGGAAGCTCTCGCCGGCGGCGACGCCGCCGTCGCCAAGACCGCCTTCATCGAGGCCCAGTCCGAGCTGATGCGCGCCGTCTCCAAGGGCGTCGTTCACAAGAACACCGGCTCGCGCAAGGTCTCGCGCCTGGCCGCCCAGCTGAAGAAGCTGTCGGCAGCCTGAGCCAAAATTAATCCAACAGCGGACGGAGCGGCTGTCGCTGCTTCGTTGTGGGATTATAAAGCAATATCAACGGCGAAGGCGCGCAAGCTCCTTCGCCGTTTTGCGTTACGTCCCTAACTGTCAAATTCGAAAACACCGATCGTCGAGCCGTGATCCGGCCGAAATTCCAAGCGGTGTCAGGGTTTGACGGAGTCAAACAATTTAACTGCGAATCGACCAACGAATCAGCGTTGACCCACCCGGCTCGCGGCGTAAGTTTTGGCCTCTAACGCACTTCCATCCCAGCACGGATGAAGACGGCGCGAGGCCTATGTTTCGCGTCGGCGGGAGATGTCTGTTCAGAGGTTAGACCCCGTCCGAAAAGCATCGCTTTTCGGCGCAGGAGAAGTCGTCCCTGAACCATCGTCCTGAAGCGCGGAAGGTCGGAATGGTTCTTCTAAGGTGGGCGGGCAAAGATGGTTGGGGGCGCAACGGCGATGGCAGGCGGAACGAAGACGTCGGGACTGACGGATCCGGACCGCATCTGGAGCGAGGCGTCCGTGCGCCTGCGCGCTGAAATCGGCGACGGCCCGTTCTCCTCCTATATCGCCCCGTCGGCCGTCCGCCTGGACAACGCCGGCCACCTGATCCTGGTCACCCCGACCGCCTATGCTCGCGACTGGGTGCGCAAGAACGCCCTGCGTCGCATGAACGAGTTGTGGCTGGGCCTGGACGGCCTGTCGCGCCGCCTCGAGGTGCGCTGCCGCGCCGAAGTGGGTTCGGCCCCGCCGGCCTCGGCCGTGATGCCGGGCAATGTGGTGGACGCCGCCCCACGTCTGGCCGCTTTCTCCGCCTCGCCGCAGATGGCTCCAGCCGGCCCGATCAGCGCTGACGGCGCCCGCGCCGTTCGCGCCGCCGGTCTGCAGGATCGCCTGACGTTCGACAGCTTCGTCGAGGGCCAGGGCAACGCCTTCGCCCTGGCCATCGCCAAACAGGTGGCCAGCTGGGCCGACGGACACTTCAACCCCGTCTTCTTCTGCGGCCCCTACGGCTACGGCAAGACCCACCTGCTGAACGCCATCGCCTGGGAGGCCCAGCGTCTGCGTCCCGAGGCCAAGGTCGTCTATCTGACCGCCGAACGCTTCCTGTCCACCTTCGTCAAGGCGATGCAGGACCGCTCGACCGCCGCCTTCAAGGAAAGCCTGCGCTCGGCCGACATGCTGCTGCTGGACGATGTACAGTTCGTGGGCGGCAAAACGTCGACCCAGGAAGAACTGCTCTCGACCCTGACCGCCCTGATCGAGGACGGCAAACGCATCGTCTTCTCGGCCGACCGTGCGCCCATGGCCCTGACCGAGGTCGAGCCGCGCCTGCGCAGCCACCTCGCCGCCGGCCTGACCTGCCCGGTCGAGGCAGGCGACCGTGAGCTGAAAATCGCCGTGGCCCAGAACCGTCTGAAGGCCCTGTCGGCCCTGGGCGTCGTCCAGGGCGAGGCCAACCCGGAGGTCCTGGCCCAGCTGGTGGACCGCACCCCCGGCTCGATGCGCGAGCTTGAGGGCGCCGTGAACACCCTGGCCGCCGCTGCGGGCGCGCGCCTGTCGTCAGTGTCGGTCGACGAAGCCTCGACCCTGCTGGGCATGGCCATGCGCGGCGGCCCCGAGCGCCGCATCACCGTGGACGAGATTCAGAAGACGGTCGCCGACCACTTCAACATGAAACAGGCCGACCTGCTGAGCGAGCGCCGTACTCGTTCGGTCGCCCGCCCACGCCAGATCGCCATGTATCTGTGCAAGCAGCACACGACCCGCTCCTACCCCGACATCGGTCGCCGTTTCGGCGGGCGCGACCACACCACGGTCCTGCACGGCGTGCGCAAGATCGAGGAGCTGATGCCGCAGGACGATCAGATCGCCCGCGACGTCGAGGCGCTGACTCGCAAGCTGCGGGGCTGAAGCTGTGGAGCAGCGGGTCTGACCCGTTGCTCCCGCCGCGCAATCCGCTAGTGTCCCAGGTCACTTAACCGCAGCCGCCTTGCGAGTCGGCCGCGCCGGGCGAGACGACATGCAGCTGACCATCGAACGATCCGCGCTCCTCAAGGCCCTGGGCCACGTGCAGAGTGTCGTCGAACGTCGAAACACCATTCCGATCCTGTCCAACGTCCTGCTGAGCGCGGGCCGCGACCGGCTGGCCTTCGCCGCCACCGATCTGGACATGGAAATGGTGGACGAGGCCGAGGCCCAGGTTCAGGTTGAGGGTCAGATCACGGCTCCCGCCCACACCCTGTACGAGATCGTGCGCAAGCTGCCGGAAGGCGCCGAGGTCTCGTTGCTCTATTCGGGCGACGATCCCCGCCTGGTCGTCTCGGCCGGCCGGTCGCGCTTCAACCTGCCGGTCCTGCCGGCGGGCGACTTCCCCGTGATGTCCACCGACAGCGCCGGGGCCTCCTATGTCCTGCCCAAGGAGGATCTGGCCCGCCTGATCGACAAGACGCGGTTCGCGGTCTCGACCGAGGAAACGCGCTACTATCTGAACGGCCTTTATCTTCACACGGTCGCCGAACAGGGCATCCCCCTGCTGCGCGCCGTCGCCACCGACGGCCACCGCCTGGCCCTGGCAGAGACACCGGCGCCCGAGGGCGCGGCCGGGGGCCCCGGCGTCATCGTGCCGCGCAAGACCGTGGATCAGGTCCGTCGCCTGCTGGACGATGCCGGCGGCCCGGTCGAGGTCACCGTCTCGGCCCAGAAGATCCGCTTCCAGATGGGCGAGGCGTCCCTGACCTCCAAGGTCATCGACGGCGCCTTCCCCGACTATCTGCGCGTCATCCCGCGCGGCAACGACAAACAGGCCGACATCGACAACGCCCTGTTCGCCAAGGCCGTCGATCGCGTCGCCACCATCTCGGCCGAGAAGAGCCGTTCGGTGAAACTGGCGTTCGACAACGACCGCGTGAAGCTGACCGTGCGCAACATGGAAGCCGGCCAGGCCGAGGAAGAGGTCGAGATCGGCTATTCCGACGAACCGTTCGAGATCGGCTTCAACGCCCGCTACCTGCTGGACGTCGCCGGCCAGATCACGGGCGAAAACGCCGCCTTCCGCTTCGCCGACCCGGCCTCGCCGACCCTGGTGCTCGATCCGGGCGATCCCGGCGTTCAATATGTGCTGATGCCGCTGCGGGTGTAATCCTGCCTCACGCGCGTTAGAGAGCGAGCGTGATCCGCTCCCTCACCCTCACCGACTTCCGCTCCTATTCAGGGGCGCGGCTGGAGATGACCTCCGGGCCTGTCGTGCTGCATGGGCCGAACGGGGCGGGAAAGACCAACCTTCTGGAGGCGATCAGCTTGCTGACCCCCGGCAAGGGGCTGCGGGGCGCCACCGCCGCCGAGATGGGCCGGCGCGAGCCGGGCGAGGCGACCGGGCGCGCCTGGGCCGTCATGGTCGAACTGGATGACGAGACGCGGCTGGGCACCGGCGTTCAGGCGGCGGGCGCCGCGCGGCGCATCGTGCGGATCGACGGCGAGACGGCTCCGCCGGGGCGGCTGCTCGATTATCTGCGTCCCGTCTGGGCGACGCCGGAACAGGACCGGCTGTTCTCGGACGCGCGCGCCGAGCGGCTGAAGTTCTTCGACCGACTAGTCTTCGCTGCCGACCCCGATCACGCCGCCAGCGTCTCCGCCTACGAAAAGGCTCTTCGCGAGCGGCTGCGCCTGCTGAACGACGCTCAGGACGGTCGCGAGGCCGACCCCGTCTGGCTGGACGCCCTGGAGGCTCGGCTGGGCGAGGCCGGCGCCCGCGCCGCTCTCGCCCGCGTCGCCGCCCTGCACGCGCTTCAGGCCGCCATCGACGCCCGTAGCGATCGGCCCTTCCCCCAGGCCGATCTGGGTCTGGACGGCGCCGCCGAACAGATGGCCGAAGCGGGCGCCGAGGAGGAGGAGATCGCCGCCGTCCTCCGCGACGGCCTGGCCAAGGCCCGCCCCCGCGACGGCGCCGCCGGCCGCTCGCTGTTCGGGCCGCACCGCACCGACCTGACCGCGCTTCACCGCGAGAAGCAGCGCCCTGCGGCCGAGGGCTCTTCGGGTGAGCAGAAGGCCCTGGTCCTGAACCTGATTTTGGCCCAGATCGCGCGGCTTTCAGATCATGCTGCGCGCCCGATCCTGCTGCTGGACGAAGCCCCCGCCCACCTCGATGAGGCGCGCCGCACGGCCCTGTTCGACGAGATCACGGCCCTGGATCTGCAGGCCTTCATGACCGGCACCGAACGCGACCTGTTCGCCGGTCTGGAAGGCCGCGCCCAGTTCGTCCGCGTGGCCGGCGGCGCGCTGGAAACCGACTAGGCTGCAATCGCGGAATTCCTCGCTTTTTCGCCGGAATTTCCTGTATGTTGCGGGCTTCGGCGCGGTGCGATCCCGCCGTCGATTCGAGCGCCGGGTCCGGCGCTCCATCCCCGTCCCGGTCGGGACTTCAGAGCCAATGACTTCATGACCGATCCGATTGCCGACCTGCCCGAATACGGCGCCGATTCCATCAAGGTTCTCAAAGGCCTGGACGCCGTGCGCAAGCGCCCCGGCATGTATATCGGCGACACCGACGACGGCTCGGGCCTGCATCACATGGTCTATGAGGTGGTCGACAACGCGATCGACGAGGCCCTGGCCGGCCATGCCGACCTGGTCCAGGTCATCCTGAACAGCGATGGCTCGGTCACCGTGACCGACAACGGCCGCGGCATTCCCACCGGCATCCACGAAGGCGAAGGCGTCTCGGCGGCCGAGGTCATCATGACCCAGCTGCACGCCGGCGGTAAGTTCGACCAGAACTCCTACAAGGTGTCCGGCGGTCTGCATGGCGTAGGCGTGTCCGTGGTCAACGCCCTGTCCGACTGGCTGGAGCTGAAGATCTATCGCGACGGCAAGGCGCACCAGATGCGGTTCGAGCGCGGCGACACGGTCAAGTCGCTGGAAGTCACCGGCGACGCCCCCATTCGCGAGGACACCGGCAAGCCGCTGAGCGGCACCGAGGTCACCTTCTTCCCGTCCGTCACGACCTTCAGCCACATCGACTTCGATCTGAAGACGCTGGAACACCGTCTGCGCGAACTGGCCTTCCTGAACTCGGGCGTGGTGATCAAGCTGGCCGACCAGCGCCACGCCGAACCGGTCGAGATGATCCTGCACTACGAGGGCGGTGTCGAAGCCTTCGTGCGCCACCTCGACAAGTCCAAGACGCCGATCCTGAAGGACGTCATCGTCATTCGCGGCAAAAAGGAAGGGATCGAGCTGGATCTCGCCCTGTGGTGGAACGACAGCTACCACGAGACCATGCTGTGCTTCACCAACAACATCCCCCAGCGGGATGGAGGCACCCACTTGTCGGCCTTCCGCGCCAGCCTGACGCGCGTCATGGGCGGCTATATCGAGAGCTCGGGCGCCGGCAAGAAGGAGAAGGTCTCCGTCACCGGCGAGGACGCGCGCGAGGGCCTGACCTGCGTCCTGTCGGTCAAGGTCCCGGATCCCAAGTTCAGCTCCCAGACCAAGGACAAGCTGGTCTCCTCCGAAGTGCGTCCGGCCGTCGAAAGCCTGTGCTCGGAAGGCCTGGCGACCTGGTTCGAGGAGCATCCGGTCGAGGCCAAACAGATCGTGGCCAAGATCATCGAGGCGGCGTCGGCGCGTGAGGCCGCCCGCAAGGCCCGCGACCTGACTCGGCGCAAGTCCGCGCTGGAAATCTCGAGCCTGCCGGGCAAGCTGGCCGACTGCCAGGAACGCGATCCCGCCAAGTCCGAACTGTTCATTGTCGAGGGCGATTCCGCCGGCGGCTCGGCCAAACAGGCGCGCAACCGCGAGAACCAGGCCGTCCTGCCCCTGCGCGGCAAGATCCTGAACGTCGAACGCGCGCGCTTTGACCGGATGCTGTCGTCGGACCTGATCGGCACGCTGATCCTGGCGCTGGGCACCGGCATCGGACGCGACGACTTCAACGCCGACAAGCTGCGCTATCACAAAATCATTTTGATGGCCGACGCCGACGTCGACGGCGCCCACATCCGCACCCTGCTGCTGACCTTCTTCTATCGTCAGATGCCCGAGCTGATCACGCGCGGCCACGTCTATATCGCCCAGCCGCCGCTCTATAAGGTCTCCAAGGGCAAGCAGTCGCGCTACCTGAAGGATCAGGCCGAGATGGACGCCTATCTGATCGAGGAAGGTTCGTCAGAGGCCGAGCTGGACCTGTCCACCGGCGAGCGTCGACTGGGCCTGGACCTGCAATCCCTGGTGCGCGAGGCCAAGGCCTTCAGCGCCAGCGTCGATCGCCTCAGCCAGCGCGCCCCCGCCTTCGCCATCGAACAGGCGGCGCTCGCCGGTCTGTTCGCCGAGCATTCGGACATGGCGACCGCCTCGGCCGCCGCCGCCGTGCGCCTGAACCTCTATGCCGAAGAGGGCGATGGCGAGTGGACGGGCGCGCCGGGCGAACAGGGCGCCGTAGTCTTCACCCGCACCCGTCGCGCGGTGCAGGAGACCATCGTGCTGGAGGAGACCCTGATCCGCTCGCTGGACGCCCGTCGTCTGGCCGAACGCGCAGCCGCTTTCGACGGCGTCTTCGTCGCCCCCGCCACCTACCGCCGCAAGGACAAGTCCACGACCATTCGCGGTCCGCTGGACCTGCTGACCGCCGTTCTGGACGCCGGTAAGAAGGGCCTGTCGATCCAGCGCTACAAGGGCCTGGGCGAAATGAACCCCGAGCAGCTGTGGGAGACGACGCTGGACGTCAACGCCCGCACCCTGTTGCAGGTCTCGGTCGAGCACGAGGAAGACGCCAACGACCTGTTCGCCAAATTGATGGGCGACGTCGTCGAGCCCCGGCGCGAGTTCATCCAGGACAACGCCCTGGACGCCGCCGTCGACGTCTGACGGCGAAGGGGGCGCGTGGTCCGGGTCACAATAGATGAGAACTGACCCACAATAGGTGAGAACTGGGTCAGAATTTATGAGAATCATCTGCGGGCCTCCCACCTGCAGATGATGGGACTCCGTAGGCTCGAATAAGCGGGACGGAGTGGTTACTTCGGACCACCCATGTCGAGGAGAACCAAAGGCCAGCTCCTGCTGGCCTTAATTCGTCCGACCCCACCGGAGGCCGCCTGTCAGCTTTGCGCCAGCAGCGGACGTTGGGCGGTCGCCCTAAAGGCGACCTAAGCCAAACCCGCTGTCGCGACGCCGGCATAAAGCCGATATGCGTTGCAAATGCCGGATCACATCGATCAATGGGACTGGGCTCAGACGCCCCTGGGCCCGAAAGACACGTGGTCGCCCGCGCTGCGAACGACCTATGACATCATCATGGGAACGGGGTTCGCGGCCTGCGCCACCTGGGGCGACGATCAGACGCTGATCTACAACGCGGCCTACATCCCCTTTCTCGGCGCGCGCCATCCCGCAGCGCTTGGCAAACCGATCCACGAGGTCTGGAGTGACGTCTGGCACGAGATCGCCCCGCTGATCGACAGGGCCAAAGCTGGCGAGCGTGTCTTCCTGGAGAAAATGCATCTGGTGATGACCCGCAACGGCTATCCAGAGGACACCTATTGGACCTTCTCGTACAGCGCTCTTCGGGAAGACGGGCGTGTGATGGGCATCCTTGATATCGCCACGGATACGACGGCTGCGGTCTTGGCGGAGCGCAATCAGACGCTTCTCATTCATGAAGCGACGCACCGCGTGAAGAACACCCTTTCCATGGTTCAGGCCATCGCCAAACAAAGTTTGCGGGGGTTGGCGGATCGCGCGACCGTGAAGACGTTCGATGAACGGCTTCAGGCTTTCGCCAGCGCCCACGACGTTCTCTTCCGCCGCGATTGGGCCGTGGCGGATCTGCAGGAAATCCTCTCAGGCGCCCTCGACAAGATCATCGGGCCGGATCGTTACAGCATCCACGGCCCCGCGACCGCGATTTCCGCCCGGGTGGCGCAGACGGCGTCACTGCTCGCTCACGAGCTTGCGACCAACGCTCTGAAGTACGGCGCTCTCACGGCCTCTGAGGGGAAGGTCGATCTGGCTTGGACGAAAAATCAGGAGGCCCTCGTCTTGGTATGGCGGGAGAGCGGCGGCCCGCCCGCGATGGTTCCGACGCGCCGAGGCTTCGGGTCAAAACTGATTGAAGCCGGCCTGACCGGAACCGGGGGCGCGGCATTGCGCTACAAAGAGACGGGTTTGACGGCCGAATTCACGGCCCCTATCGCGACCCTTCTGGAGCGATAGAGTGCACAGTCAAACCATGCCGCCCTCAGGGGGCCTCGTGCTCGTTGTCGAGGACGAGCCGCTTATCCGACTGAACGCCGTCCAGATGATGGAAGACGCAGGCTATACGGCGCTTGAAGCGCATGACGCCGCAGACGCCGTGCGGGTTCTGGAAGCGAGACCGGACATCCGTATCGTCTTCACCGACATTGAGATGCCGGGTTCGATGAACGGTCTGAGGCTTGCGGCTTGCATCCGCGATCGCTGGCCGCCGATCGAAATCATCCTGACCTCGGGCGCCGTTATTCCATCCGCAAGCGCGATACCGGATGGCGGTGTGTTCGTGCCAAAGCCCTATAGCCAGGGCCAGGTCGAGGACGCCCTTTATCAGGTTGCGCAGCTCGACCACCCATAGCTAAGCACCCGTCCCAGCTTACGTTTTAGAGGTGTCTGAGGCGATAGATGCAGTTAGTCGCTGCTGTCGTACATGCGCCAGTTACGGACTCTGGCTCGCCTCCAACAACCGGACCTTCGATCAACGGGAGCGGCGTAGGGGCGAACCGCCCAGCATGTTCACCCACATGGCTTTGACTGCGGCGCAGGCCAGCTGTCCTGCGCGCCCGACGGAGCGGCTTTGCAGATCGAGGCATCCTATCAAACGCGGCGCCGCGCTTTGCGTATCGCCGCCCAGGCCGAGTGGGCGCAGGTCATTGCGCCAGCGGGTTCTGTTCTGATGCAATTCAGCCCCGCGTCTCCGTCAACGCCATCGTTGACGAGAGCGCGGGGCCGTGGCAACTCTTCGTCAGGGAGAGCCTCATGGTTGAAGACGTTCGCATCGACATCCTCGTAATCGGAGCTGGCTTGGCCGGTCTGCGGGCCTTGCACACCTTCCGGACCCAAGGGTTTTCGGTGCAGGTGCTGGAAGCCTCGGACGAAGTCGGCGGCGTCTGGAACTTCAACCGCTATCCCGGAGCGCGCTGCGACGTCGAGAGCTTCGACTATTCCTACCGCTTCTCCGAAGCGCTGGAGCAGGAATGGCGCTGGAGCGAGCGATACGCGAAGCAGCCGGAAATCCTGCGCTACATCCACCATGTCGCCGACCGTTTCGATCTGCGCCGCGACATCAGCCTGAACACACGCGTGCGGCGCGCTGTGTTTGACCCGGCGAGCGGCCGCTGGCGAATCGAGGCGGAAGACGGCCGCGGCTGGTCGGCCCAACGCCTTGTCGTGGCCGTCGGCCAGCTGTCGGCGCCGAAGGCCACGACCTATCCGGGACAGGACGCCTTCGCCGGCCAAGTCCTGTACAGCGCGCGCTGGCCGCGCGAGCCCGTGGCCTTGGATGGCAAGCGCGTGGGGATCATCGGCACGGGGTCGTCAGGCGTGCAGATGACGCCGATCATCGCGGCCCAGGCCAAGCATCTGACAGTGTTCCAGCGGACGGCGAACTATTCGATCCCCGCCGCCAACGCTCCTGTTTCGGACGAGGAGGATGCGGCGGTAAAGGCGAATTACCGGGCCCGCCGCGAGGCGGCGCGAAACTCGCCCAGCGGTTTGGGGTTCGCCCCCGATCCGCGATCTGCCGCCGAGGTCGACCCCGAAGAGCGGGAGCGCGCGTTCGAGGCCGCCTGGAACCGGCTGGGATTCGGCTTCGCCCTGACCTTCAAGGACATTTTGCTGAACCAGGCCGCCAACGACATCGCCTCGGCCTTCGTTCAGCGCAAGATCGGCGAACAGATCGAGGATCCGGCGCTGCGCGACAAGTTGGTGCCCAAGGGCTTTCCCTTCGGAACGCGCCGTCCCTCGGTCGACGGAGGGTACTTCGCCACCTTTAATCGATCCAATGTGTCATTGGTGGATATCAGCGAGACGCCGATCGAGCGCTTTACCCCGACCGGTCTTCGCACCACGGCCGACGAGGTGCCGCTCGACGTGGTCATCTACGCCACCGGTTTTGATGTGTTCACCGGATCGATCCTGAAAATGGATATCGAGGGGCGCGACGGCCAGACGCTGAAGGACGCCTGGGTCGGCGGTCCGGTCAGCTACCTGGGCATCGGCGTCCACGGCTTCCCCAACCTGTTTTTCATCGGTGGTCCCGGCAGCCCGTCGCTGCTTAGCAATGTCATCCTGTCCAGCGAGGAACAGATCGACTGGCTCGCGGCCCTGTTCGAGACCGCGCGACAACACGGTGTCGCAGAGATCGAAGCGACCAACGCCGCCCAGTCCGACTGGGTGGATCACGTCAACGCCCGCGCTCGAGAAACGCTCTACATGAAGACGCCGTCCTACTACATCGGGGCCGAGATGCCGGGCAAACCGAGGGTGTTCATGCCCTATTCCGGAGGCGTCCGCGGCTATCGTCGCATCCTCGAAAAGGCGGCGGCCAACGGCTATGACGGGTTTGACCTCCGGGTCGGCGAGGCGCTGCGTGCGGCCTTCTGACGGCTCGCTAGATCCCGATCTCGCGCGATGGCTCGAGGACCCGCGGGTGGCGCTGCGGGTCCCCGCAGATCTGGCGATCTTCCGGAACGGCGCGAACGGATACCTGTCCCGAGCGCCAAAACCGGAGATCCGGACGGTTGAAGACCATCAGATCGCCGGCCCTGGCGGGCGTCTCTCCCTGCGGCTCTACCGGCCGACGGGAGACGCGGACACCGCCATCGTCGTCTTCCTGCACGGAGGCGCCTTCGTCTTCGGCGACCTGGACACCCACGACGCCCTCTGTCGGCGCCTGGCCCGGCGCAGCGGCCTGACCGTCGTCGCGGTCGACTACCGCCTGGCCCCCGAGTCCCCCTGCCCCGCCGCCATTGACGACGCGATCGCGGCCGTCGTTTGGGTCCGGTCCCGCTTCCCCGACCGCCCCGTGGCGCTGGCCGGCGACAGCGCTGGAGGCTGGCTGGCCATCACAGTCGCCGCTCGGCTCGCGGGTCTCGAACAGCCCGTGAAGGCCTTGGGTCTTCTCTATCCGGCGGTCGACCCGCGTTGCTCCAGCGGCTCCCAGAAAGCTTTCGGGCGCGGCCATATGCTGACGCGCGACTTCATGGCCTGGGCCTGGCGCGCATTTGCGACCGAGGGCATGCCCGATCTTACGAAAGCCGATCTGTCCGGTCTGCCGCCAAGCGTGGTGATCACTGCCGGGTTTGACCCTCTGCGGGACGAAGGCTACGCCTTGATCGATCGGGCGCGCGCGGCGGGCGTTCACGTCGTCGCCCACCACTATCCTGACATGATCCATGGGTTCGCGGGTCTGCCCCAAGGCAGCAGACGCAGGGAAGAGGCGCTTGATCGTCTGTCGGAGGGGCTGGTCTCCGCCCTGATCGAAAAGGAACTTAAAAGCGGCTGAAATCCGCCCTGCGTCGCGCGACGAAGGCCGCAATCCCCTCCTGCCCCTCCGATCCGGCGATGGCTTTGGCGATGTCTCGGGCCTCGCGTTCCAGCTGCGTTTCTAGCCCGTTGGACAAGGACTGGTGCAGCAGCGCCCGCGTGTGCGCAAAGGCCTGTCGCGGTCCCTCTGCGAGCGACCTGGCCAGGGCCAGGGCTTCGTCCTTCAAGGTCGCGTCATCGACCACGGCGGAGATGAGGCCGATCCGCTCGGCTTCCTGGGCGTCGATGCGCTCGCCCGTCAGCGCCAATCGCTGCGCCTGGCGAAGTCCGACCAGGCGCGGCAGAAGCCAGGTCGCGCCGCCGTCCGGCGTCAGGCCGATCGCGCCATAGGCCATGGCGAACTTCGCCGACCTGGCCGCCAGGGCGACGTCGCCGAGGATGGCCAATCCGAAACCGGCTCCGGCCGCTGCGCCATTGATCGCGGTCACCAGGGGCTTGTCCATGCGGCCCAACCGCGCGATCGCCGTATGCAAGGACGCCGTGAGGGTCTCCACGAGCGCAGACGCTGCGGCGCCCGACGCGGCGAAGGCCTTGACGTCGCCCCCGACGCAGAACGCGCGTCCCTGTCCCGTCAGCAATAGCGCCCGCACCGCATCATCCGCCGCGCAGGCTAGAACGGCGCGGCGGAGGCTGTCCGCCATATCCAGATCGATGGCGTTGCCGCTTTCGGGACGCGAGAGAGTCAGGACCGCAACGCGACCCAGAACCTCCACGTGAACGGCTTCGGTCATCGCTTCAGGACGATGGACGCGCCATTGGCCCCCAAGCCCAGGACGGCCGACATCGCGATGCGGGCGCCCTCGACCTGGCGCTCGCCGGCCCGGCCCTGCAGCTGCCAAGCCAGTTCGCAAACCTGCATCAAGGCCTGGGCCGTCGTCGCCTCGCCGAACGACAGGAAGCCCCCGCTGGGATTGACCGGCAGGCGCCCTCCCAAGCTCATATCGCCAGACAGCAATCGCGCATCGGCCTCCCCTGGCTCGAAGAAGCCGAACAGTTCGGGCCAGGCCAAAATGTGCCAGGCGGTGTTGTCGGCGATCTCGACGAGGTCGATGTCGCCGGCGCCGATCCCCGACCGTTCCCACGCCTTGTGAACGGCCGAGACGACCTCGCTGGTGTGCGCCACACCGGGGCGCGGGGTCGAGCTGACAGTGGGGATGCGCGCGGCGGGGTCGCCGAAGCGGCCGGTGGCGATGGCGCTGGCGGCGACCTCGATCATCGGTCCTCCTGTGCGGCGCGCCTGGTCCTCCGACCCCAGGATAACTGCAGCTGCGCCGTCACTGACCGCGCAGATTTCGAGCAAGTGCAAGGGATCGCTGACCATCGGGGAACTCAGGACGTCATCGACGGTCGACGGCGTCCGGAACCGGGCGTAGGGGTTCAACGCCCCATGGCGGCGCATGGCGACCGCGGCGGCGGCATAGGTTTCAGCGGTTGTGCCGTGATCGTGCATGCGACGTCGGGCTTCCATCGCCCAATAGGCGGGATTCGTGGCCCCCATGGTTTTCCAGCGTAGGAAGTCATGATCCGCTGGATCGTCCGCAGAGCCGGGCGGACGCGGGATGAACCCCTTTTGCATCCGTTCCGCCCCCATGGCCGCCACGGCGTCGTATTGGCCGCTGGCGATCAGCATATGGGCGGTGTGGAATGCGACGCCCCCTGCGGCGCAAGCGCCGCCGACATTGATGCAAGCCAGACCGTGCTCGGAGACGGCCTGCGTCAATTCATTGGCGTGCAGTCCCCACCCCATTCCGCCCTCGAACCGCGAACTGGCGGCGACCAACCCCTGCAGATCTCGCCACGCCAGCGACGCCTCGCCGAGCGCCGCTTTCAGGGCATGAATGGCCAGTTCGACCTGGCTCGTCTCCGGCCATTTGCCCCAGGGGTGAGCGCCGACGCCCAACACATAGACCGGCCTCACGCGCCGGCTCCGTCGTCGACGACGAAACCATGGGTGACCACCGCGCTCGCGGCGCCGTCGTTCATCACCAGGGTCGAAAGACGAAGCGGCATGCCGATCTGAATATTCTCCTGCGGCGCAGCGACCACGCCCATGATCCGCAGGCCGTCCTCGACATCCACCAGCCCCAGCGCATAGGGCCGCCAGGGCTCCATCGGAAACAGCGCGGGTGGCCTGTAGCGTTGGATCGTAAAGCTGTAGAGGCGTCCGCGTCCGGCAACTCGCGTCGGGACGACATGTTTGCCGTCGCACGCGGGGTTCCGGCAGCTTGCCACGCGCGGATAGTACAGCGTCGCGCAATCTGTGCAGCGGGAGCCCAACAAAGCCGGCAGGGCCTGGTCCAGCGCCAAGGCCTCGGCGACGACAGCGGTGATGGCGGGGTCCGTCATGAGCAGCCGGTCACAGCGAGAGGATGTCACGGGTTTCACGGAAGTAGAGGAGACCGCTGCTGACGTCGGCGACCTCGACCGCATGGCGGACATAACGCCGCCCCCGTTTCTCGAACTTCTCAATCGCCCGGGTCGTAATCCGGACGGTGGCGCCGACCGGGATGGGCTCCAGGATCTCGGAGTCATGATAGGTGTGGATCGAGCCGATCGAGAACGGCCGCGTGGCGTCGAACTGAACCGACAGCACGAAGTGCGAGACCAGCAAGGGCGGAACGATGGCGCCGCCGAAAGGCGATTGACCCTCGATGTGCCAGCTGTTCATTCGCCAGCCCTCGTACCAGGGATTGAAGTCTTCGACGCCGTCCAGATAGAGGATCACCAGCTCTGCCGAGAGGTGAAGATCGCGCGACAGTTCATCTCCGATCTCGACCATATCCCAATAAGGTCGCGCTTCCGACGCCAGGCCGTCGATGAACGCGCGGGTCTGTCGCGCCTGAAGGGGGCTCATGGGCTTGAGCGCATCGGTGGCCGGGCGGCGGGGTGGGTTCTGGGGCGTCATGGCTTCATTCCCTTGCACGAGGCGCGATCAGACGCCGACATCGACTTCGACCCAGCCGGCCGTCTTCTTCTCGCCCGCTTCGTTCTCGGCCCAGACATCGACGATGAAGCGGAAGCCGCCGCCCTTGGGCTGCTTCTCGCGCACGATGCCGTGGGTTGAGATGATCTCGTCGGCGAAGGTTGAGGCGACATATTTGAGGACGACGCGCGAGCCCCGGAAGAAGGCCGCTCCGAAATGATTGACGCACATTTCGGCGATGTAGGCCGATGACATCTCACCCGTCTGGATCGGGGCCTTGAGACCCGTTTCTGCGGCGTAGACCGGGTCCCAATGGTTCGGGTTGAAACGACCCCAAAGACGCGAACCCATCAACTGGATCGCGGCCTTCTTGCGCAGGCTCTGCAGTTGATAGCCGACCGGCGTGGTCGGCGAAATCTCCAGATCCTGCGGTAGCGATGCCCCAGCGCCATCCATGGCTTACTCCTAGTCCCATCTCCACGACAGGCACGGCCGTCGCGGGGGCGACGGTCGCAATACGCGACCGTCTGCAGCCCCTTGACCCCACTATCAACGCGGCCGTTGATTTCTGTCAACACTGGTATTGACAGATCGTCGGCCAGCGGTCTTCCTGAGTGGGTCGCAAGGTCTCGCATAAGACGAGCGGATGGCGGCAGGGATTGGAAAGTCAGGGGAGAGCCATGGCTGTATCTACGAAATCGCTGCTGATGGCGGGTAGCGCCGCAGCCTTGCTGCTGGTCGCGTCGAGACCGGCGTTTGCGCAATCAGCCGAAACAGAAGGCGCCGCGGCGCAGACCGAGGCGACGGCAGTCGACGACATCGTCGTTACCGCCCGACGCCGCTCAGAAACCCTGATCAGCGTTCCCGTTGTCGTAAACGTGGTGACGGCCGAAACGCTGGAGCGGAACCGCGCGGACGACCTGTCTCGCATCGGCGAGCTGACGCCCACTGTCGTGGTCGGCGCCTATAAGTCCAACGGCGGCGGATCAATCGCCATTCGCGGCATCAGCTCCCCGGCCAATCAGACCGGCTTTGAACAAGCCGTGTCGGTCGCGATCGACGGCGTCCAGACCAGTGACGGCCGGATCACTCAGATGGGATTCTTCGACCTCCAGCAGGTCGAGGTCTTGAAAGGACCCCAAGCGCTGTTCTTCGGAAAGAACAGTCCGGCAGGCGTCATCTCCATCAAATCCGCCGACCCGACCGACCAGTTCGAGGCGGGCTTGCGCGCCGGTTACGAATTCGAGGGCGACGAGACCACGATCGACGGCTACGTCTCCGGCCCTCTGGCGGCGGGCCTCAACGCCCGTCTAGCGCTCCGCTATCGCAACCTTGACGGCTGGCTGACCAACACTGCCCAGCCGATTGCAAATCCGTTCTACACCGCCGCGTCAGGAGCTCCGGCCGGCGCCGCGACGCTGCCGGGCGTCTCGGACAGCCGTCCCGGCGACGAGGAGTTTCTCGGCCGCTTGACCCTCACGGCTGAGATCGCTCCGACCATCACCGGCCGACTAAAACTGTTCATGGGCCACAATGAGGATGCGGGGCCCGGCGTCGCCACCCAGAACATCGGATCCTGCACCGGCGGCTCTAATCCGAGGGTGTATGGCATCGCCGACCCCTTTGCGGACTGCGTTGCGGACAATCGCACGACCAGCGGCGACCTTCCCGATTCGATCGCGCGCACCATGCGGGGGTATCGCGGCGACAACAAAGCCTACGGCGAGCTGGACGTCTTTACCGGCGTTGTGGACTTCGACTGGGCCTTGACCGACGCGCTGAACCTGTCGTCGACGACCGGCTATAACTCGACGCAATACGAGTTCCTGTCGGGCCTGGACCAGACGACCTATTCGCAGCTCGCCTTCTACAATCGACAGACCAACCAGGAGATCAGCCAGGAGTTCCGGCTGACCAGCGACTATGCCGGACCTCTGAACTTCATGCTGGGGGCGTTCTTCCAGGTCACCGATCTGTTCACGACGAACGACACCAAGCTGCGCGACAGCAACTATCAGGCCGCGTCCGGCCGGTTCTCGACCTATGAGGACTATGCCAAGCAGAGTGGCGAGACCCAGTCGGTCTTCGGCCAGCTGGTCTATGATCTGACGGACAAGATCGAGATCGCGGGCGGGGTGCGGTGGACCCGGGAGCAGAAGGACTTCGCCAAGCGCAACCTCTACGGCATCGGCACCTTCGCCACCCAGAACACGACCTATGCCGGCTCCTCGACCATCGGTGAAATCCAGGGCCGTTTCGAGGACGAGAACATCTCGCCGGAGGCGACGATCACCTGGCGTCCGGACAGCAACCACACCGTCTTCCTCGCCTACAAGACGGGCTACAAATCCGGAGGGTTCGGGCTGACCAGCCCGTTCCAGACGACCACCGTGATCGGCGACATCGACTTCAGTCCGGAGTCGGCCAGCGGCTTCGAGGCCGGAGCCAAGGGACTCTTCGCCGATGGGCGCATCCGGGCCAATGTCGCGGCCTTCGCCTACAGGTTCGAAGACCTTCAGGTGAACACCTACGATCCGTCGCGCATCGCCTACACGATCAACAACGCCGGGGAGGTTCAACAGCGCGGGGTCGAGGCCGACGGAACATGGCAGGCGACGGACGGCCTGCAACTGCGGGGCGCGATCGCCTATGTCGATGCGCAGTTCAAGGACTTCGTGGGCCAGTGCTATTCCTACGCCTTCCCGACCGGGACGGTTCGGGCGACAGCCGTGGCGCCGGCGAACTGTTCGTTCGTCAATGCGACGGCCCTTACGCTGCAGCAGGACTTCGAAGGCCGAGCGCCTGCGCGCGCACCGCAGTGGTCGGGCAGCGCCGGCTTCACCTATGAGACCCAGATTGCGGGCTTCGGCGTGGCGGTGACCGGCGACGGCTTCTACAGCGACAGCTACTACGCCTCGGAGACCATGGCCCCGGCGACGCTCCAGGAGGCCTTCTGGCGCTACAATGCCGGTGTCACCGTGACCTCGCCGGACGGCCGCTATTCGGCCCAACTGATCGGCCGCAACCTGTCCGACGAGAACTATATTCTTTACGCGGCGGACCGAACCGGCGGGAACAGCGTGCCCGGCGCAATCGGGGAACAGCGCGGCGTTGTCGCGCGGGGCCGCGAGGTGGCCTTGCAGTTCGCGGCCAAGTTCTGATGGCGGACACCGCCCAGGCCGCCGGATCGAAGGATCCGGCGGCGTCCTCTTCGAGAATTCCGCCCGCGTCCGGCTACGCCTGGTATACGGTCGCCGTTCTGACCGTTTGCTACACCCTGTCCTTCATCGACCGACAAATCCTCAGCCTGCTCGTCGGCCCGATAAAGGCCGAGTTCGCGGTGTCGGACACCCAGATCGGCCTACTGGGCGGATTGGCCTTCTCCTTATTCTATACGATCGTCAGCTTGCCGGCGGGACGCCTGGTCGACCGGCTGAACCGCCGCAACATCATCGCCGCTGGGGTATTCTTCTGGAGTCTGATGACCGCAGCCTGTTCCGTGGCCATGGGCTATCCGGGGCTGTTCCTCGCCCGCATGGGCGTGGGTGTCGGCGAAGCGACCCTGGCGCCTGCCGCAGTCTCCATGATCTCCGACACCTTCCCAAACGAAAAACTGGGCGCCGCGCTGAGTCTGTATGGCGTCGGCATCTATCTGGGGTCCGGGTTGGCTCTTCTGGTCGGCGGGCTTGTGGTCCAGCTGGTCACCCAGACCGCGACCCTGACGCTGCCGGTCTTCGGCGAGGTCGCCTCATGGCGCGCCACCTTTTTGGTCACCGGCATCCCCGGCCTATTGGTCGCCCTTTGGGTCTTGACCCTGCGCGAGCCGGCCCGTCGCAAGACCCTTGTGGCCGCCGACGGAGCGGTCGCGCGTCTCACGGTTCGCGAGACCGTCGCGGAAATCGCAAAGCGCCGCGTTGCGGTGGCCTCGATCGCCCTGGGCCTTATGTTCCAGGCCGTCGCCCTCTACGCCTTCATGCTGTGGTCGCCAGGCGTGCTGCAACGGTCCTTCGACTGGACGCCGCAGCAGACCGGCCTGGTCATGGGCTTGGTCGTACTCCTAGGCGGAAGCTTCGGTATGCTCATGGGAGGACGCCTCAGCGACAGCGGCCTGGTGGCCGGTCGTCGCGACGCCGCGCTCCGCATCGCAACCTTCAGCTCCATCCTTGGCGCCCTCGCCTTCGCCGTCTTGATCTGGGCCCAGGGCGCTTCGGACGCCGCCACGGTCGGGGTCTTCGCGGTCGGGGTCGTCCTTCTCGCTATGCCGGCAGGCAGCTGCTACGCAGCCTCGCAGATGGTCTTGCCTAACCAGGTTCGCGGTCAGGCCCTGGCGCTGATCCTGTTCGTCGCCAACCTGGGCGGGTTGACCATGGGTCCCCTCCTGCCCGGACTGCTCAATGACTACGTCTTTCAGTCCGAGACGGCCCTAGGGCTCTCACTGGGCATAACCCTGTCGGCTTCGACGCTGCTGGCCGCCCTCGCCTTTGCCTGGGGCCGGCGCGACTATCGCAAACACCATGAGCTGCTGAACCCCTGACCCTGGCTTTAGAGCGTCCAAGAACCCGATCATGGCTGCCAGCTTGCCCCCTCTCTCCGTCGCCGAACGTCAGGCCGCCACGGCGCAGGCCTTCGATCCGTGGCGACCGCGCACCCTGTACGACATGCTCGTCCATGCGGCGGAGCGGCATCCCGATCGTCCCTATCTGATCACCGACGCTCAGACCTGGTCCTACCGTCAGATGGCCGACTGGGCCGCGTCGGTCGCCGGCGGTCTGGTCGCCGCCGGGGTTCGGCCGGGCGACCATGTCGGCCTGGTCATGGCCAACTATCCCGCCTTCGCCGCCCTCAAGTTCGCAATCGCAGCCGTCGGCGCCGTCGCCGTCCCGGTGAATATCCTGAACCGCCGGGACGAACTGGCCTATGTGTTGCGTCAGTCTCGCGCCGTCATGGTGGTTGCCATGGATCGCTTCCGCGACCTCGACTACCTCGGCATGCTGGATGAGATCGCGCCCGGGTGGGAAACACGCGGGGGCGGCGCGGCCCTGCCCGATCTGCGCACGGTCGTCGTCTTCAAAGCCGAGGGCGACGGGCGCGCCGGAGCGACCACGTTCGGCGCCCTCGAGGGCGACGCCGGCGCGTTGCCCCGGGTCGACCCGACCGCCCCTGCAGACATCATCTACACCTCGGGAACGACCGGCGCGCCCAAGGGCGTTGTCCTGACCCATGACATGCTGCTGCGCGCCGCCTTCGGCAGCGCTTATGCCCGGGCCTTCGAGGACGGGCGCCGCATCCACTTCAGCCTGCCGATGAACCACGTCTACGGCTATGTGGAAGGGCTTCTGGCGGTGCTGTTCGCAGGCGGCGCGATCGTCCCTGATTTGAAATTCGATCCGCGCGCGACGCTGCGGGCGGTCGAGCATCACAAGGCCACCGATCTCCTGCTGATCCCAACGATGACCCTGGCCGTGCTCGACGCCCTCGCCGACACGCCGGTCGATACGACATCTCTGAGGGGCATGCTCTCGTCCGGGGGCCGCACACCGCCGGGATTGTGGGACCGTATTCTTGCGACCTTCCACGGCATCGAGATCACGACCGGCTACGGCATGAGCGAATGTACGGCTTCTACGACCGTGACGCGGCCGGACGATCCGACCGACCGGCTCCGTACGACCAATGGCCGCCTGCGCGACGTCGGGCCGGCGGGCGATCCGGCCATCGGACATCGCCTTGTCGATTACCGTGTCGTCGATCCGCAGACAGGCGCCGTTCTGTCGCCCGGCGAAGTCGGGGAGCTGATGGCCAAGGGTCCCGGCGTAACCGCCGGCTATTATGACAAGCCCGAAGCCACGGCCGAGGCGTTCGATGCCGACGGCTGGCTGCACACCGGCGATCTGGGCCGCGTCGATGCTGAGGGCTATCTGAGCCTGGTCGGACGCGTGAAGGAAAGCTATCGCTGCGGCGGTGAGCAGGTCACGCCCTCTGAAATCGAAGACGTCCTCATGATCCATCCGTCGGTGCTTCAGGCCCACGTCGCGCCGGCGCCGGACGACCGGATGGGCGAGATCGGCGTAGCCTTCGTCGTCGTCCGGCCCGGGCATGCGCTGGACCCTCAGGCGTTGATCGAATGGTGCGCGGCGCGTCTGGCGCGCTTCAAGGTTCCCCGCCACATCCTGCCCATCGACGCGGCGGACGTCCCGCTCACGGCTTCGGGGCGACCTCGCAAATTCCTCCTGTCGCGCATGGCGATGGAACGCCTGGACCTGTCATGACCCAAGCTGCACGCGTCGCCCTAGTCACCGGAGCCGCGCGCGGCATCGGCGCCGCGATCGCGGAACGCCTGGCCGCGGACGGTTGCGATATCGCGGTGATGGATCTGGACCCGGTGGCGTGCGCGAGCACTGTCGCGCGTATCGAGGCGCTGGGGCGTCGGGCCGTCGCGGTGGCCGTCGACGTCGCCGACGAGGCTTCGGTCCAGACCGCCGTCATGGCGGTGGAAGCCGCGCTGGGGCCGCCCGCCGTGCTCATCAACAATGCGGGCGTCCTGCGTGAGAAGACCCTGCCCAAGATGACGCTCAACGATTGGCAGGTGGTTCAGGACGTGAACCTGAGAGGGGCCTTTCTGATGTGCCGCGCGGTCCAACCGGCGATGCGTCGCCTTGGACATGGCCGCATCGTCAACCTGGCCAGCATCGCTGCGCTGGGCGCCTATGGGCATGCCAACTACGCCGCGGCCAAGGCGGGGCTGATCGGCCTGACCAAAACCCTGGCCCTGGAGATGGGCAAGTCGGGTATCACCGCCAATGTCGTTGCGCCAGGCTTCGTCGTGACGCCGATGACCGCCGCCGTCGCCGAGCGGCTCGGCGTGACCTTCGAGGCGATGATCGCAGATGTCGTGCGCGATATCCCAGCGGGCCGTCCGGGTCAGCCCGAGGACATCGCCAACGCCGTCGCCTTCTTCGCCGACGCCCGATCGGGCTTCATATCGGGTCAGGTTCTGTTCGTGGCCGGCGGACCGCGCGGCTGATTGAGTCTCTTGGTCTTTGACCGCTCGCTCGCTAATCAGGTGCCAGAATGAGCCCCACCAGCGACAAGACCAGCGGCATCGGCAAACGCCGCAAGGCGGCGAAGGAAGAGAGTTCCGGTGCCTACAGACGACGTCGGCGCGAGATCGCGGAGGCGGCCGTCCGTGTGTTCGACCGTCTTGGTCTGCAAGGTGCCAGCATCAGCGCAGTCGCGACCGAACTCGGCATCGACCGCGCCTCGGTCTATTATTATATCTCATCCAAGGAGGAGCTGTTCGACGAGGTTCTGCGCGCCGTGGCCGAACGCAACTCCCAGATCGCCACCGACATCGCCGCCAGCGCCCTGCCCGCGCCCGAAAAGCTGTGGAACCTGATCGTGTCGATCATGGAATCCTACGGGGAGCACTATCCGCTCCTCTTCATCTACATCCGCGAAAACCTCGGTCGTGTGTCCGACGCGCGTTCGAAATGGTCCTCGGACATGCGGCAGGTCAACCGGGTCATCGAGAATGCCTTTATTTCGATCATCGAGGAAGGCTATGCCGACGGCACGCTGCGCGACGTCGGGCCGTCGCGCGTGGTGGCCTATGGCATGCTGGGGGTCGTGGGCTGGACCCATCGCTGGTTCCGTCCCGACACTTCGCCTCAGAGCGCGCGCGAGATCGGCGAGACTTATGCCAATATGATGATTTCCGGCATGCGATCCTGATCCGCTGCAGGCCTTCGAAGAGGCGTGACGCAGGTATCGAAAGCGTTCACCATCTGGCGGTTAGTTTCATAATCGCGTGGTCCGCCAGGCTTCATCGCTATGGCGCTAAAGGTGACCTTCGGCGCGTTTGGAATGCGCCGAAAGCGAGCAGCCACCCTGCATTGGTGGTTTGAGCAGCGTCCCCAGAGATGTCGGCATTGCGCCATGAGCGGACGTTGGCTCCCCGCGGGACATCGGACGTAATCGGGACCCTGGTCGAACCCTGGAGCGGCATAGGGCGGCTTGAGAAATGCATTGTCGCGTGAGCTTCCCGAAACGTCCTGCGTTTCAGACGACCGGCATTGTGGTCTCTTCCCTAGGGCTTGATTCACACTCTCAACTGCATCATGCCGCCAGGTTCGGGCGGGCCAGTTATGGAGCGAGTAATGGCGCGCATCCTGATCGCGGACGATGACCCGCTACTGCGGGCCTTGCTGCAGCACAAGCTGGCGGCGGAGGATCACCAGATCTTCGCGGCCGAGCATGGCGGCGAGGTTCTGGACATGGTCAGGGATCATGCGCCCGATCTGATCGTTCTCGACGCTATGATGCCGGTGATGGACGGGTTCGAGGTGCTGCGCAGGCTCAAGGCCGGCGCCGGTACGCGCGACATCCCCGTGATCATGCTGACCGCCCTGAAGCGTGAACAGGATGTGGTCGGCGGGCTGCAACTGGGCGCCGCCGACTATCTGGCCAAGCCCTTCATTCCCGACGAACTGGTGCAGCGTATCCGACGCCTGCTGGCCACGGCGCAGATGGAGCAGGGGCATGATCGTTCAAGACGTCCCGGCTGAGGTCCGCATCGACCCGACGGCGCTGTATGAAGCGGCGGTCGCGGATCGGCGGGCGGGACGCAACGAAGCGGCCCTGGAGAAACTGGATCGCGTCCTTCAGTCCCGTCCCGGAGATGTGGACGCCCGCCTGAACCGCGCGCTCGCCCTGCTGGCGCTGCATCGGTCCATCGAGGCCGAGGCGGATTTCCGCGCGGTTCTGGACGCCGCACCGGACTATGTCGACGCCCGCGTCGGGTTGGCCCGTGCCGCGCAACGCCGGGGCGATCTCGCACAGGCCCGGGTCGAGGCGGGACGGGCGCTGGCCGCCGCGCCGGACCGTCCCGATGTCCGCGCGCTGAGGCCGACGCTCGGGCTGCCGGCCGTCTGGAGAGTGGATTTCGACGTCTCCCGCAGCCGCCTCGGCGCAGGCCTTCCGGACTGGAGCGAGGCCCGCCTGGGCGCGGTGCGGACGCTGAATGACCGGTGGAGCTTCGGCGCCGCGGCCGAGTGGACCGAACGGTTCGGTCAGGACGACGTCTTCCTTGAGGGGCGCCTGGACCACCGGATCGGAGCCGGCGGCGTCTATGTGGCCTTGGGCGCTGCGGTGGAGGCCGATTACCGGCCGGAAGCCTCGCTGCGGGCGGGCGCCGACGTCCCCCTGAGCGGCGGGATCAGCGCGACGCTGGACGCCTCCACCGCGCGCTTCGCCAGCGGGACGGTGAACAGCCTGCAGCCCGGTCTGGCCGCCCAGCTGGCCGATGGCCGCCTACGGCTGGCCGCGCGCTGGATCAATGTCTGGGACGAAACCGATCAACGGCGGGACGGTTATGCCGTCAGCGTCCAGTGGGCGGCCACCGACCGTGTGCGGCTCCGTCTGGATCACGCTGATGCACCGGAAACCAGCGAAGGCGTGACCGTCGACGTCAGCGCCGTCAGCCTCGGCGGCGAAGTCGATCTGACGGACCGGACCAGTCTGCGTTTCGGCGTCCTGAAGGAGGACCGCGGGGCCTATGACCGCGAGGCGATCAGCCTCGGGCTTGGCTGGCGCTTCTGGTGAGCCTGCTGGGTCTCCTGTGGGCAGGTTCGCTGGTCATGGGGCTGGCGGCGGTCGCGTGGATGTTCGGGCTGATCATCGCCCGGTTGTTCCGGGAACGCGGCGACGCCCGTCGCGCCGCGGACCAGGCCCGCGTACGCACCGCATTCCTCGATATCCTCGGCGGCGACCTCGAAGCGCTCATGCGCCTGAAGCCCTACCGGCGCCGCGCGCGGTTAATGGCCGAGGCCGTGCTGGATGTGCTGGGTCTAATCCGTGGCGCGGAGCGGGAACGGCTGATCGAGGTTTTGGTCGGGATGGGCGTCCCCGACCGGCTGCGGGCGCGTCTGGATCGCGGCAGCAAGGCCGGCCGGATCGCATCGGCCGAGGCCCTCTGCGCCTTTCCCGAGACGGCGACGGTGGACGCCCTGCGAGGCGTCCTTCAACGCTCGCGTGACGGCGACCTGAGGGTCGCCATCCTGATCTCGCTGCTTGATCTGGATGCCGCCCCGCCTTTGAACGCTCTGCTGAACGACATCGCCGCGGGTGGGCTGCAGGACTCGCTGCTGTACGAACCGGTCATCCGGCGCGCGGCCGAGGCCGCGACGACCCAGGCGCTGGACGCCTTCATGCTGTCGACCGCGCCGGCGGCGACCCGCGCCCTTCTGGCGGATGCTCTGGGTGCAGCGGGCGACTACCGCGCCGTCGAACCCCTGATGCGCAACGCGGCTGCGCCTGAGCTCGAACTCCGGATCGCCTCCATCCGCGCGCTGGGCGTGCTCGGCCATCCCGCAGCCGCGCCGGCGATGATGACCGCGCTGGAAGACGAGATCTGGGAAGTCCGGTCCGCCGCATGCGAGGCCGCCGGACGCATCGGCCTGCTCGAGGCCGCGCCCCTTCTGGTCCAGGCCCTGGCCGATCCCGCCTGGTGGGTGCGGTTCCGGGCCGGCGAGGCACTGACCATGCTGGGCGACAAGGGCGTCGCCAGCTTGCGGATCGCCGCCCGAGCCGATCAGGACCTCATGCGGCGCGCCGCCTCGCTGGTTCTGGCGGAACGCGGCCTCTCGGAGGCGACGTCGTGACCCACGAGATCGCCGTCCTGATGGTCGGTTTCGCCCGCTCCATCGCCCTGTTCGTCATCGGAACGGGGGTGGCCCAGAACCTCATCTATATGTTCCAGCTGTTGCTGGCGGCCCGGGCGCTGGCGACCCGTCCCCCGATTCCCCAGCCCGCGGTCCTGTGGCGACGCTATGCGGAAGCCTCGCCCCCGATCGCCTTGCTGGCGCCCGCCTACAACGAGGCGATGACGATCGTTCAGAGCGTGCGCTCCCTGCTGTCGCTCCGCTATCCCAGCTTCGAGGTGATCGTCATCAACGACGGGTCGAAGGACGCCACCCTGCAGGTGCTGATCGACGCGTATGAGCTGAAGCTCGTCCAACGGCACTATGACCAGGCGCTGGACCATCAGCCGATCCGGGGCGTCTACGCGGCGACGCACCAGCCTCGCCTGATCGTGGTGGACAAGGAAAACGGCGGCAAGGCGGACGCCCTGAACGCCGGGATCAACGTGTCCCGGGCGCCCATCTTCTGCTCGATGGACGCCGACTCTCTGCTGGAGCCTGACGCCCTGCTGCGCGCCGTCCGTCCCTTTGTGGAGGACCCGGAGCGTACGGTCGCCGTCGGCGGCACCGTCCGGATCGCGAACGGCTGCGTCATTCGCGACGGGCGAGTTCTGGAGGTGCGCCCGCCCCGCAACCTGCTGGCCCTGCTGCAGACGGTGGAATACCTGCGCGCCTTCCTGATGGCCCGGCTCGCCTGGAGTCGGATCAACACCCTGACCATCATCTCCGGCGCCTTCGGCCTGTTCCGGCGGGCGCGCGTAATCGAGGCGGGCGGCTATACCCACGGGACGGTCGGCGAGGACATGGAGCTGGTGGTCAAGCTGCACCGGCTGATGCGCAACCAGGGCCGCCCGTACCGGGTGGCCTTCGTGCCGGAGCCTGTCTGCTGGACCGAGGCGCCCGAGGACTTGAGGGTGCTGGGCCGTCAACGCGCCCGCTGGCATCGCGGCGCGCTGGAAACCTTCGAGCGGCACTGGGATGTGATGTTCCGACCCCGTTACGGCCGACTGGGGCCCGTCGGCTTCGGCTACATCTTCCTCGTGGATGTGCTGGGCCCGATCGTCGAGATGCTGGGCTACATTTTGATTCCGGCCTTCTGGGTGCTGGGGCTGCTGTCGCTCGAGTACCTGCTGGCCTTCCTGGCGGTCAGCTTCACCTTCGGCGTGGTGATTTCGGTCGGCGCGCTGGCGCTCGAGGAATCCGAGTTGCGCAGGTTCCCGCGCGCCCGGGACCTCTTGCTGCTGACCGGCATCGCGGTGCTTGAGAATTTCGGCTACCGCCAGCTGAACAACCTCTGGCGCCTGCGCGGCGTCTGGCAGTACCTGCGCCGTAGCCAATCGTGGGGAACGATGACCCGCCGGGGCTTCAGCCCTCCGGTGTGACCAGCGCCGCCTCCAAGGTCCGGATCAGGTGATGGATTTCGTCGGGTGACGGTGTCCCGCCCGCGGCGAACGCGTCGTCCGCCGCGCCGGCGGCCAGACTGATCTCCGGAAAGCCGAAGGTGCCCGCCGCGCCCGACAAGCTGTGCACCAGACTGCTTAGCGCTTCAGCGCCGAGGTCATCGCGCGCCAGCAGGCCCTCAAGCCGCACCGCATCACCGGCGCAACGCTCCAGAAAGCGCGCCCGCAAGGCCGCGAGGACGTCCGTCATCGCCGGGCCGCGAGAATGGCCCGCACGTCTTTGGCCAGGGTCATCGGATCGAACGGCTTGATGATGACGTCGAGCGCTCCAAGCGCCCGGTAGTGTTCAACCTCACCTGACTGCGCCCGCGCGGTCATGAAGATGACCGGGGTCTGCACATGCTCGGGCCGCTCCCGCAGACGCCCCAGCGTGCCGGGCCCGTCGAGGTGAGGCATCATCACGTCCAGCAGGATGACGTCCGGGCGCAGGCCGCCGTCCAGAACCGACAGCGCCGCCTGTCCGGAGGCCGCCGAGGTCAGGCTTATGCCCGGGTCCAGCTCCAGCGCGAACGCCGCCACCTCGCGGATGTCGTCCTCGTCGTCGACATGAAGAACGGTCAGTGCGGTGCTCATGAGCGGCCTCCGGAACTACGGGTCAGGCGACGAACTGTCCGCGCCAGCTGGGTCAGGGACATCCGAGACTTGGTCAGCACCGCCTGAACCGCCGGCGCCGCCTGACGGTCCGTATCCTGCGCGGAATAGATGACCACGGGGATGGTTCGCCCCTCCTCATCTGTCAGTTCCGGCAGCAGGTCCAGACCATGCCCGTCCGGCAGCCCCAGATCGAGGATCACGAGGTCCGGACGGCGGTCCTGCAGGGCCTCACGCGCCTCGGCGAGGCTCTCGACGCCGCGAACCTCGACTGAGGTCAGGGCCTGTCGCGTCACCTCCAGAATGTCGCGATCATCGTCCACATGCAGCACGACCGGCTTGGCGTCCGCCCGGGCGAGGGCCTGCACCGCCAGGCGCAGACGCGATGGATCGACCGGCTTCTCCATCCAGTCCGCCACCTCGAGCGACCGTCCCCTAACCTTGCCGCGGGCGACGTCGCCGGACACCACGATCACGGGCATGGCGCGCGTGTCCTCGCCGGCCTTCAGAGCCCGGATCAGACTGACGCCGTCCGCGTCCGGCAGATGAAGGTCGACCAGCCCCAGCGCATAGCGCCCGGCCTGGGCCATGGTCAGGGCCTCGCGGGCGGTGGCGGCGACGTCGGCGTCATAACCCTCCTGCGCCACCATCTCGGCAAGGATCCTGGCGGCGTCCGGATCGTCCTCGCAGATCAGGATGCGGCCCACGCCCCGGCTGCTGGCCTGTTCAGGCAGATCGAGCGGGAGGTCCAGATGGAAGGTGGCGCCGTCTCCCTCGGCGGACTCGAACCACAGCCGTCCGCCGTGGCGTTCGGCGATCTCACGGGCGATGGCGAGGCCCAGCCCCGTCCCGCCCTTGGCCCGGGTGTCCGTCGAGTCCGCTTGAGCGAACTTGCCGAAGATGCGCGAGCGGAAGGCCTCCGGAATGCCTGGACCGTGGTCGGTGACGCTGAGGCGTGCGATCCGGGCCTCGGGATTGACAGTCACCGCGACCTCCCCGCCGGCGGGCGAGAATTTCGCCGCGTTGGACAGCAGGTTGGTCACCACCTGGATCAGCCGGTCCGCATCTCCCCGCACCGGGGCCGGATCACCCTCGCCGAGACTCAGCGAGACGCCGAGCTGATCCGCGTAACCCCGAACGCCGTCGATCGACCGCGCGGCGATCTCCCTCAGGTCGAGCGGCGACATGGCCAAGATCAGCTTGCCGGACTCCAGCTTCTCGACATCCAGGATGTCGTTGATCAGCCGCACCAGCCGCTGGCTGTTGGAATGGGCGATGCCGATCAGGCGCGCGGCCTTGTCTGGAAGCTCCCCCCCGGCTCCACCGGCCAGCAGGCCCAGCGACCCGGCGATGGAGGTCAGCGGCGTCCGGAGTTCGTGACTGACCGTCGAGACGAAGGCGTCCTTCATCTCGGCCACCCGCCGCCGCTCGGTGATGTCGCGCACCACCGCCACAACATGTCGCCCGGTCGGCAGGTCCATGGCGCCGAGCGCCACATCGGCCGCGAAGGTCTGCCCGTCCCGCCGCTTGCCGTTCAGCTCCCGCAGCAGACCGTCGGCCAAGGCGCCCTGGCTGGCGCCCAGACGGTCCAGGAACGAGCCTTCGCCGTTATTCGCCAGATCGATCAGGACGCCAACGTCGCGCCGGACCAGGTCTTCCGCGCGCCAGCCGAACATCCGTTCGGCCGCCGGATTGAGCGTCTCGATGCTGCCGCTGGGGTTCAGGGTGATGATGGCGTCGAAGGCGCTGTCCAGGGTGGCGGCATGCCGCGCCGCGGCCGCCTCCAGGCGTTCCAGCAGTGCGCCGCGCGTGGCCAGATAGCGCCAGACCAGAAACGCCGCGCCCGCTGCTGTCAGCACCAGCGCGAGGAACAGGGCCACCACCAGGATTTCGGTTCGCGCCGTGCGGCCTTGGGCCCTGTCGGACAGCTGGGCCAGATGGTTGGCCTCGTATCGGGTCATGAGATCCACCACCCGGCGGATATCGTCCATGGCGGCCTTGCCCTCGCCGGTCGAGACCTGCGCGGAGGCGGCCGCGGCGTCACCGCCTTGCCGCAGGCTGATCGAGCGTTGCATGACCTGCCGCTTCCGGGCGATCTGGCGTGACAGGTTCCGATAGTTCCCGGTCTGCTCGGCATTGCCTTCGTAGAGGCCGCCCAGCGCCGTCATCTGGCTATCAAGACGATCCAGCGCGTGATCGTAGGGTTCGAGGAAACTGGCGTTGCCGGTGATGATGTACCCCCGCTGGCCGGTCTCCGCGTCCTGCATCAGCGAGAACACCGACTGAATCTGGAGGCGGGTGTCGTAGGACCGCTGCACCGCCGCCCGCAAGGCCCCGGCGCTGGCGAACTCTCGCCTGAGCTCTACCCCGGTCAACACCAGCAGAACGCCGAAAATGGCGGCCGCAAGGGACACCACCAGCTGGTATCGCCGTTTTTCGGATTGACGCGCGACGGGAGTCATCGGTTAAACCGCAAAGGCAGATACATCCGCAGGTTGACCATGAAAGTGTGTGTCATCGAGGACGATCCCCTGATGCTGGGCCATCTGGAGGATATGTTGAAGCGCATGGGTTACCAGGTCATGACCGCCGGTTCGGTCGATGAGGGTCTGGAAATCGTGCGGACCTGGGAGCCCGACGCGGTCGTTGTCGACATCCTGATGCCCGATCGCGACGGCCTGAACTTCATCCTCGAGACCCGGCATCTGAGGGAGATCATGCGGGTGGTCGCCATCACCGGCGGCGGCCGGCTGGGCCCCGGCCCGATCCTGCAGATGGCCTCCGGCCTGGGGGCCCACGCCACCCTGACCAAGCCGATCACCGAGGATGCGTTGAAGGCAGCTCTATTATTAGCCTGAGACGTGGCTTGATCCTTCATCTTCCGAGCCGGGGGGCCAGTCTTTCCGAACCGCCACCCTCAATCAGCAAGAGGCTCACTGGGTTTGGTTCGGATGCAGCCCGAAAGCGGACAGGTGGAAGGTCAACCAAGAGTCATGAGCGGTCATCACACCGGCACCGAAGAGCAAGTCTTCAATGCCCTTAACGTAGCTTGCGCCTGTTAAAAGTGGATTTGGCCAACGTCATCATTGCCAAAATGACGGGCGCCTAAAGCGTTCCTGGTCGGCACCTGCAATCTAGCGTGCTACCTGTGAGAGAACACTTTCATCCTCTCGGTAGTCGCAAATCGGCTTCGAGTACCAAGTTACTAAGATAGGGCAGTTCAAGCCCTAGGGCGGGGGCACATGCACATTTCACGGGTGGTAATCCGGAATTTCGCGAATTTTCAAGCGCTCGACATCTGGACCGGCGAAGACCTGGTGATCGTCGGGGAAAACAAGGTCGGCAAGAGCAACTTCCTCCGCGCGATCCAACTGGTGCTGGATCCGAGCCTGTCCGAGCGTGACCGCAGGCTGGGACTGGAACATTTCTGGGACGGCCTAGGGGACGATAAGCTCGGCAGCGTCGTTGAGGTCAGCCTCGAGTTCACGGAGCGGGCGGAGAATGCGCGCCTGTTGCGGCACCTTGCGGACTGTGTCGTCGATGTTGGACCTCCATTCGTAGGACGCGTCACCTACCGATATCGGCCGAAACCCGATCTCGAAGGCCCGCCGAACTCGATGGCTGACTACGAGTATGTGATCTTCGGAGGCGTCGATCCGGACAATGACATCGGTTCAGACAGACCCCATTCCGGCTAAGCTTTGACAACTTAAAAGAATCGTATCAGCAGTTTGTGAGTTGATGCGGGAGCTTCCTGCAATGGAAGACGACAACGCCCTTTTGAATAGGCTGTTGGGGGAGATCACACCCGTCCAACTACATGCCTATCGACTCTCTCCCATACATAGACACTGGAAATCGCGCGCGCCTTCAATCTCAGACGCAAGATTGCAACGGAGCGAGCACCTATTTGAGGATGTACTGCCCTGGGCTTCGATCTGCTTTCGCCAGAAGCGAAGTCGAAGCGCCAACCGCGGCTGGCAGAGCAAATTTCCCAGCTCAAAGATGAAGAGAACAGTGATGGCGCGTTCTCACCTAGAGCTGAGGCTGATTGAGCTTTGTGAGGTCGATGGCGCTGTCTCCCGGTATGTCGAACAGCCAATCCGCATTCGCTACATGGATCATCAGGGAAAGGCTCGCACCCATACGCCGGATTTATTCATTGAGCGCGTGGAGGACGCTGGCTTCGTAGAGGTGAAATGGGAAGCCGACGCTCGAAAGGACAGCAATGAGAGTCGATGGCCGTTGATCGCAGAGGCGATCACGAGCTTGGGCTACTCCTACACCGTCATGACTGAACGCCACATCATGGCGCAACCGCTTGCGGCAAATGTCGCCAAGCTTCTCCGTCATCGCAAATCGCCGCAGATGTCAGAAATAGTTGCGGAGAAAGTGAGGGATCGGCTGATCTTCCGGCCCGGAACAATGGAGGAGCTTCTCTCTTGGTATCCTGACGTCTCTCGTCGGCAGCCGAACTATCTTGGAATACGAGCGCATGTCTAACGCCTTCTTCGTCAGATGAGTAACCATAGAGCTTGCTGAACGCTGCCCGAAGGCCACCGTGAACGTGACCATTGGCGGCTAGCACTGCTAACGCGTCGCCAAGCGTATTTTTAGAGGGTGCTAGCAACCCGGCGACCGATTCAACCGCGTGAATGCTGTTCCGAACGCTCCCGCTCCAATCGCCGCGCCGAAGGTCAGACGAGGCTTCCAGCAAGTGGCGCGCTGCGCCGGGAGCGGCGTGTCCCGACGCCATAAATGCTCTGGAGATGGTCTCGGCCTCGAGGAGCGTTCCCACAGCAGACACAGTCCGCCCGTCAAGAATTCGGTAGGCCGAGCGCCCATCAACCAGTGCATCGCGAACTTCACTGTCTAATCCGTCCGGGCATAGCGGGTGTCGCAACAGGAACTCAATGAAGTCGAATAGCCTGCCAAGGCTCGCCTCCATACACAGCCGGTTGAGAAGAGCTCGTTGGACGGAAACGTCACTGTTGAAGGTCGAGACATTATTTTGGAGAAATTTGACGTGTGTATCCGTAAGGATCCGCTTCCAAGGATCCGTCAGGTATGCGGCCATCGTGCCGTAACCCAGGCTCTCGTTGAAGCTGGTGTCGAACACATAGTGCAAGCGGTTGCGTAGCTCGGTGCTGAGCACCCCCAACTGCAGTTGCGGTGGAACGGGAGCTAATCCGTTACGCTGCGAGAAACTAAGGGCCGGCTCTTCTGTCACGTGATCAACTTGCTTTGATATGCGTCGCGCCGCTCTGCATAGGCCGCGCTCGATTACGCCGATACGCCAACCTTGGACAGATTCGACCTAGAGGGGCACCCCATCGAACCGAGATAGTCGAAGACGGGTGCAACTGGATGACTGCTTTCCACCCCTCTTGGTCATTCGGCAAGTCCGTTCGTGGGGACGCGCGGGGACTTCCGAACTGTAGTCTCTATTAACTTTCAAAGGCAGTGGGTCGGGGAGCCAACCTCAGTTCGGTTCGACCCTACACAATACCCCGATCTGTTCGGAGGGCCGGTCTAGCCGCCGGTCACCGAAGCCGAGCTAACACCGGCCAACTTGCCTTTTTGAACACGAGCCCAAGCCAGAGCCAATCTCATCAGATGTGACGTCGCGCGCAGCCAGTCGCATCTGATGTGGCACTGCCGTCTCAGATTCATGATTCCTGCCTCCGAAAAACCGAGTCCGAACAGCTGCTGCAGTCTCAAGCCTGCTGACTCGGACCAGCGCGGCCTACTGGCCGCGTCCGCCCGCGATGAAGGCCTGGATGGTGGGAAACGCCGCCGTCTGGGGCCGCATGTCCTCACAGGCGAAGGATTTGATTGCGCCATAGATGCCGCCGGCCGGCGTCGCTTCCCACGGCGTATCCTCGGAATAGCGATCGGTTTCCGCCCCGTCCGCGCCATAGGTCACCGTCGCGCCCGAACGCGACTGGCCGTCCGAACACCGCACTATGACCTCTTCGGTTTCATGGCTGAGATTGGTCGCCTCCCCGCGCGCGGGCACCCGCGCCATCCGCGTCGTCGCCACGCCGTCCACCGGCGTCAGCGCACCGATGTCCACCAGATAGACGGTGGCGTCGCTGCGTGAAAACGCGGCCCAGCTTTCGGCCGCCGATGGCGATGCGATCGCCGCCGTCGCCATGATCGCCGCCACGCCAACTGTTCTGATCATTCTCTTCCCTCCCCAGGCAAGGCGTTCATTTCATACCCGCGCGCGCGAGAATTCAATCTCTCCCGAAAGCTCCGAAAGCGTTTTCGATCAGGGCCGATCGCGAGACGGCAGGGCCTCGATCTCTGCGGTCGTCAACTTCTTTGCGATGCGCACGCGGCACGGTTGAGGGCCCGTCGCTGGGCTGAGCAAGGCGGCCTGACCGCCGGGACACAGGCGGCTGGATCCGGCGACAGGTTCCAGTGCGATCGACAGGGCGCGGGTCATGTCGCGACAGAAGGGGGTTTCGATCTGGAACACCCCGGCGTCGGCTGTGCGGACATACAGGGTCTGGTCGTTCGGCGCGGTGAAGTTGCGCACCAGATTGGGCCGGAAGCACTGGCTGGCGTCGGCGCGGCTGGCCGTCGCCACGCCCGGCGACGGCGCACAGGCCGACAGTACGAGGAGAGCCGCAGACGACAGAATGAGGCGATGCATAGTCAACTCCTGAACAAGCCCCGCTTCATCCTGCGCGCGTCGGCGAGGATGATGCAAGGGCGTCCGCCAGAACCGAAGACCGACGGGGCGACACGCGCGCCGCCAGATCTCGCGGCAGGGGCGAGGGCTGATCAAGGATGAGGGCGGCGATATGCTCGCCCAGCAAGGGCGCGACGCAGAATCCGCGCGACCCCAGCCCGCCGAGCACATAGAGGCCGTCATCGAGAGCGCCCGCAACAGGCAGGCGATCCGGCGTCGTGGCGCGGACTGCGGTTCGGCTATGGGTTGGCCCGGCTGCTGCGACGCGTTCGGCCAGATCCGGCAGGCGCGCTTCCAAGGTCGCCAGATTTCGCGCGCTGTCGTCGTCGCTCGGCGCCGTGCCGGTGTCGCCCCGATCATGGGTCGCGCCGAACAGTACCCCTTGGCCCGTCGGGACCGCATAGCCGCCCCAGGCCATGGGGTGGACGGTCACGTCCCCGTCGATCCAGTCCGCCTGCCCCCGCACGGGCGACAGGCGCGGCGTCTGGTCGAACCCTTCCAACAGGGCGGCCGATCCCCAACCGGCGGCGAGAACCACCGCATCGACCTCGCCCAGCACCGCGTCGTTTTCGCCGATCAGCCGCCAGCGGCCGTAGGCGCGCTCCAGCCGCATCACGCGCTCAGAGCGCATCTCCGCGTCCGAAAGCCAGTACGAGAGCACCGCCGCAGGGCGCAGCGCGAACGCCCCCTTCATCAGCAAACCGCCCTGCCCCGTCGCTTCGCCGGCTATAGCTGACGCCGCCCCGTCGTCCAGCACCGCCATGTCATCGTCATTCCAGATCGGCTGGCGAGCGATCTTTTCGAACCGGACCGCATCCCGCGGCGCCTGGGGGAGTTGCAGCACGCCGTGGCCCGTTACGGCATCCGGGATCGAGGCATACAGATGTGCCGCCCGCTCCAGCGCCTGGGCGTGCAGGGCGGCGATGCCGAGGTCGCCGGCATCCAGGCGCGGCGTAACCAGGGCCGCCGGAAAGCCGGAGCCGCCCGCGCCGGGACGCTCACCCTCGAACACCACGGCCCGGAGGCCCTGCGCCTTCAGCGCGCGCGCCACCGATGCGCCGGCGATACCCGCGCCGATCACGGCGACGCGGGGCTGCGGCGACGGCTCGAAAGCCGAGGGCAGATGGGCCTCAAGCCGCTCGCGCTTGCGGCCATGGCCGGGGCGCTTCTCGACGACGAAGCCCTGCTCGGCCAGGCGCCGGCGCACAGCTCCGGCGACGGTGAAGGTGGCCAAGCGCGCGCCCGGCGCTGAACGGCCGGCGATCAGGGCCATCACCTCGGGCGACCACATGCCCGGGTTCAGCGCAGGCGAGAAACCGTCCAGAAACCAGGCGTCCGCCGCTCCCGACCACTGCTCCAGCGCCCAGGCCGCATCGCCCACCGCCAGGTCCAGCACGGCGTCGAAGCCCGGCAGGTCCACCCGGTGAAAGCCCGGCGTCGCGGCCGGCCAGTCTGCGATCAGGACCTCGGTCGCTTCCGTCAGTTCGGGCCAGGCGCCCAGCGCCCGCGCCGCTTCCGCCGCCGTCAGCGGAAACCCCTCGATAGAGAAGATGTGCAGCCGCCCGCCCTCGGGCCGCGTCCGTCGCCACAGATCCAGCAGGGCGGCGATGTTCAACCCCGTGCCGAACCCCAGCTCAGCCACCGTGAAATGATCCCGACCGGTCCAGGCGTCCGGCAGGCCGCAACCTTCCAGAAACACCGCCCGCGTTTCGGCCAGGCCGTCATCACGCGAGAAATAGACGTCGCCGAACCGGCCTGAGCGCGGCTCGCCCTCTTCGGTCCAGGTCAGCAGGGGCGAGGCGTCGTCATCAGGCGTCATCGCGCGGCTCTAGCACCTTCGTCGCCGACATGAAAAAGGCCGCCCCAGTGGGAGCGGCCTCTTCGGGCTTTGGTTTCGACGCGGCCTAGTGGGCGGCCGCCGGACCGTGCGCAGGTTCGGCCGGCGCGACGGGAACCGGCGCCGCGGCGGAGGCGTCGGCGCCCTGCATCGTCGTGGCCGCCTGGGCGGCGGTGTCTTCCTGAATGGCCTGATTGGCCGCCGCTTCGGCGTCCTTGGCGGCCTGATCGACCGTCAGCGCGGCTTCTTCGGCGCTGCCGGCGGCCTCGACCGCATCGGTGGCCGGCGCTTCGGCCTTTTCTTCCGGGGCCTTGCTGCAGGCGGCCAGGACCAGGAGCGCAGCGGATGCGGCGACGAGGGCTTTGATACGCATGAAGATGTCTCCGAAGCTTGCGAGACCGGAACGTCTCTTGGCGCAAACGATAGGGCCGCCGCGCGCGGCAGGGCAAGTTAAGATCAGGAAAGTCGGGATCAGTCGGCAGTGATGCTGTTCAGCGCCTCTTCCATCTCGCCAAACGACGGCTGCGCCGATGACGGGATGTCGCCCCGGCCGATCTCGACCGAAATCTGGGCGGCGTTGCCGTGCAGGTGAGCGACCAGCACCGACTGGATGATCTTATAGTAGGCGGCTTCCTCATTGATGATCGCCGTCAGGCGCGCCGCGAACGGACCGACCAGACCATAGGCCAGGAACACGCCCATGAATGTGCCGACCAGGGCGCCGCCGATCATGCCGCCCAGAACCTCGGGCGGCTCGGTGATCGAACCCATGGTCTTGATGACCCCCAGCACGGCCGCGACGATGCCCAGCGCCGGCAGACCGTCGGCCAGGTTCTGAAGCGCGTGGGCGTTTTCCAGATGCTCGTGATGATGCTTTTCGAGCTGCTTTTCCATCGCATCCTCGACCTGGTGCGGATCCTCCAGGTTCATCGTCATCATCCGCAGGGTGTCGCAGATGAAGTCGACGGCGAAATGGTCCTTCAGCACCTTGGGGTACTTCTGGAAGATGGTCGATTCCTTGGGCTTTTCGATATGGCTTTCTAGCGCCACCACGCCCTTGGATTTCATCGTCTTGGTCAGCTGGAACAGCAGCGACAGCAGGTCCTTGTAATCCTGCTTCTTCCACTTCGGCCCGGCGAAAGTCTTGCCCAGCCCCGCCATGGAGCCCTTGATCACCGGCAGGGAGTTGGAAATCAGGAAGGCGGCGATGCCCGCCCCGCCGATGGCCATCAGCTCGTGCGGCGCGGCGTGCAGGATCACTTCGAACTTGCCGCCCGAAATGGCGTAGCTGCCGAAGACGAGGCCGAACAGCAGCACGATGCCGATGATCTGGAACATGGAGGCGAACAATCCTGACGCGAGAGGTCGGGACTATCGCCATTAATCATTAAGACGGCGTTTCGCGAACGCCGCCTTCCCAGTCGTTACAGACGGCTTTCGCCCTTCAGGATGGCGTTGCGCCCGGCCGCCGTCAGCTTCTGATAGCCCGCAGCCCCGCCCCGCACATAGAGAGCGGCGCCGGTCTTGGACGGATCGAACCCATCGACCACCAGATCGGCCTTGCGATATTTGAAGGTGCCGGTCGTCTCCGCCGACTTGATCAGACGCACAAACACCGGCTGAGCATAGGCGGGCAGCTTGGCCTCGACATGGTCTGAGAAGGCCTGCGCGTCGAACTTGCCGTCCACCACCAGGGCCGCCATCCCGGCCTTGCCGTCCTGGGCCGGAACGGGCACGCCATAGACTATGGCTTCGGTCACGCCCGGTGCGTCCATCAGCACCTGTTCGACCTCTGAGGTCGAGACGTTTTCGCCCTTCCAGCGGAAGGTGTCGCCCATCCGGTCGACAAAGTAGAAATAGCCTTCCTTGTCCTGCTTCATCAGGTCGCCGGTGCGGAACCAGCGGTCGCCCTTCTTGAACACGTCGGTCAGGATCTTCTTCTGCGAGGCGGCCTTGTCGGCATAGCCCGAGAAGTCGTGGCGGATGTCGTTGCCGATCAGGCCGATGGCCTCGCCGACCTCGCCGACGCGCGCCAGGCGACACAGACCGTCCGAGCCGCGGATGGGCTGTTCGGTCTCCACGTCGAATTCGACCAGGCGAATATTTATCTGCGACTTCAGGAAGCTCGGCACCCGACCGATCGCGCCCTGTTTGCCGTCGAAGTTGAACAGCGACACGTTGCCTTCGGTCGAGCCATAGAACTCCAGGATGTCAGGAATCTTGAACCGGCTCTGGAAGTCGGGCCAGACATCGGCGCGCAGGCCGTTGCCGAACGCCAGACGCAGCTTGTGCTTGGTCTCGTCCTCGTGCGGCGGGCAGTTGACCAGATAGCGGCACAGCTCGCCGATATAGACGAACATGGTCGCGCCCGACGAGCGCACGTCGGGCCAGAAGGTGCTGGCCGAAAACTTCTTGCGGATCACCAGCCGCGCGCCGTTCAGCAGCGCCGCGCCCACGCCGACCAGGCCGCCGGTCGAGTGATACAGCGGCAAGACGTTGAAGATCCGGTCCTCGGGCGTCGAACGCGTGGCGCCGGCGAAGGCGCGCATATAGGTGCGGGCGCGCGAATGCGGGATGCGCGCCGCCTTGGGCAGACCGGTCGTGCCGGAGGTGTAGATATAAAGGGCGGTGTCGCGGTTGGTCAGGCCTTCGCGCGCCGACTTGGACGGTCGCACCGAAGACCCGCCGCGCACGGGCTTGTCCAGGCCGCGACGATCGCTGGTCTCCAGATCGTCGGTCAGGCCCAGCACCCAAAGCGCCAGGTTGTGATCGACCAGAGGCCGCGCCTCCTCGATCTGACGCCAGCAATCCTCGTCCGCGACGACGTTGAACGCCTTGGAGATGGCCAGACAGTGGGCCAGCCCCTGCCCGTTCAGATTGGTGTTGATCAGGGCCGTCGCGATGCCGACCTTGGAGAAGCCGATCCACGCCGCCAGATACTCGATCCGGTTGGTCATCATCAGGGCGATGGTGTCGCTGCGACGCAGGCCCCGGTTCTTGGCCCAGTGGGCGAAGCGGTTGGCCATGGCGTCCAGGTCGCGATACGTCAGGGCGCGCTGACCGTCGTCGATGGCGATGTTGTCGGCGAACTTGTCGACCGCTTCTTCGAAGTCGTCGCAGAGCAGGACGTCGCTGTCCAACTCGATCGGCTTGATGCGTTTCAACAGACGGAACAGGCCGCGCGCGAACCGGACATCCCTACGGATATTGGCTACAAAACCCATGCGCGCCGTACTCCGGTCAATGCGTGTTCACCCGGTCCGGTGATGGACGAAGGCGGCCGGTCGGGTCAACCATAGGGTCCGCAATCCTTCGCGAACCTGACGAATTGCCGTCCGGCCGTGATCCATTTGTTCGGTTGACGCGGCGGAAATCCAGACCGTAGCCCTGCTTTTTATTGCCGCATTGACGGCAAATGCGGCGGACCCGCGCACGGTCTTCGCCCCATTCCGGGCGGAAACGGTGTTTCTTCGGGGCTTTTGCGCTTCACGCGGAACGCCGTTGCGGAACGGCGGGTTGGTTGATCGACGTTATGGAGGACAGAAACAATGTCTATGACCTATGCCAACGCCAATACCGAAGCCCGCGCTGACGACAAGACCTTCGTTCCGCGCTACGCCCGCACGACCAAGTCCAAGAAGTCGGTGAAGACCTGGATGATCCTGGCCCCGATCGGCGCAGTGGTGCTGCTGGGCAGCGGCGTCGCTATGATGATGGGCGGCGAACAGGCCGCTCCCGCCCAGCCCGCCGAGACCGCCGCACCGGCCATGCAGACCGCGCCCGCCGCGATGACGGCCGCCCAGGCGCCGGTCACACCCGCCCCGGCCGAGGTCGCGCCCACGCCGGCTGCGACCCCGACGCCCGCCGCCGCGCCTGCGCCGGTCGCTCGCCGCGCCGAACCCGTGGCCCGTCGCGCTGCGCCAGCCGTTGAACGGCCCGCCGCCGCCCGTGTTGAGACGCCGGCTACACCCTCGGGTCCGCAACCCTACACCGCGCCGGCCGCCTCGACGGCGAGCACCAGCCGGTTGAACGCCGCGCCTGCGGCCTCGACCCCGGCTCCGGTCGTCACCACGCCCGCCGCTCCCGCGATCACGGTCCAGCCGCTGAACTGATCTCAGCAGAATAACGGAAAGCCCCGGTTTCGGCCGGGGCTTTTTCTATATCGACGTTCAGGCGCCGCTGACGCGCCAGATGACATTGCCCACGTCGTCGGCGACCAGCAGCGCGCCTTGCCGATCAATCTGCACCCCGACGGGCCGGCCCTGAGCCTGACCCCGAGCGTTCAGAAATCCGGTCAGAACATCCTGCGGCGGCCCGGCGGGACGTCCATCGACGAACGGCACGAAGATCACCTTGTAGCCGCTGCGCACGCTGCGGTTCCACGATCCGTGCTGGCCGACGAAAACGCCTGAGCGCAAGGCTGGCGGCAACAGGCTCGCGCTCTCGCTGAATGTCAGCCCCAGCGACGCCGTGTGCGCGCCCAGGGCGTAATCCGGCCGGATCGCGCGCGCGACCATCGCCGGATTGGCGGGTGGGCGCGTATCGACAGTCTGGCCGTAATAGCTCCACGGCCAGCCATAGAAGGCGCCCGGCGTCACCGACGTCATATAGTCGGGCACCAGATCGTCGCCGATTTCATCACGCTCGTTGACCGCGACCCATAGCTGGCCGGTCTGAGGGTTCCAGTCCATTCCGACCGGATTGCGCAGGCCCGAGGCATAGACCTGCCGCGCGCCCGTCGCTGGATCGATCTCCAGGATGGCGGCGCGGTCGACTTCCTCGTCCAGGCCGTTTTCGCCGACGTTGGAGTTGGAGCCGACCCCGACATAAAGCCGCCGGCCGTCCGGGCCGGCGACCAGGCTCTTAGTCCAGTGGTGATTGCGGCCGGCGGGCAGGTCCGTGATCTTCGTCGCCGCTGCGTCGATCTGCGTCTGGCCGCTCTGATACGGAAAGGCCACCACCGCATCGGCGTTGGCGACGTACAGGCGGTCGCCGACCAGAGCCATGCCGAACGGCGAGTTCAGTCCGGTCAGGAAATCGCTCTTGATCTCCGCTGAGCCGTCGCCGTCCGCGTCCCGCAGCAGGACGATCTTGTTGGGGCTTGGGACACCGGCGCCAGCCTTGGCCATGACCTTGCCCATCACCCAGCCACGCAGACCGCCCTTCTTGTCTTCGGGCTTCGGCGGCGCGTTCGACTCCGCGACCAGAATATCGCCGTTGGGCAGGCGATAGAGCCAGCGCGGGTGATCCAGGCCTGTCGCGAACGCCTGTACGCGCAATCCCGCCGCCGCGACCGGCGTCGCGCCTTCGGGCCAGCTCGACGCCGGGGCGATATTGACGGTGGGCAGCAAGCCCTGACGCGGCGCCGGCAGCTGTGGGTCCGGACCAAACCCCGCCGCGACGGGCAAGGCTGTCCCGCCCGCGCAGGCTCCCAAACCGATCACCGTCGCGAGCAGTGTCGAGGCGAACAGAACCGTCCGTGACGAGCGCATGGCCTTTGATCCTTACCGCGCCGGTTGGGCCGGGAACTCCAGACGACTGACGTCGTATCCGAGGGCCCGCGCCCGTTCGGTCAAGGCGCGCACCTGCTGCTCGCTGGGCAGTTCACGCGTGTAGATGAACAGGCGCTCGAACGTCGGATCGGCCGAGATGAACCAGCTGTAGTCGTCCGCACGGTCCAGCACCCAATAGTCCCAGGTCACGAACCCGGCCAGATATTTAACCCTCAGCTTGGCGTTGGTGCCCGGATCGAGGATTTCACCCCGTCCGCCGATGGCCTTTTCCTTGCCGTCCGGCGTGCCGACCTGACAGGTGTCGCGCACATCGACGCGCGTGCCCTCGACCGGCGTATAGATCGACGCGCCGGCGACGCAGCCGTCGGTCAACCGATCCGGCAGACGCGCGACCTCGTGCCAGCGCCCGGACCACAGACGTTGCACATCCACCGGCTTGGCCGGCTGGGGCGCGCGATATTCGGATGGAGACGGTGCGGTCACGCATCCCGCCAGCGCGATCGCGGCGGCGGCGGAGGCGGCGAGGGATTTCAGGCTGGGCATGGGCGTTTCCGTTTCGAAGCCATAAGCCGCTTTCAGCGACCCTGGTTCCGTTACGCTCCGACGACGAAATCGGACGCTGCGGGCCGAAAATCTCCTAGCGGGGAGCAGGAACCCTCGCTTGTTCCCTGGCGCGCATTGGCGTTGTCACATGGCGTTCGACGGAGACGCCCCGGTGACCACCGCCACCCTGACCAGAAGACCTGCCGCCCTGTCCGCGCCGCGCCTGACGCACCTACAGCGCCTGGAGGCCGAGAGCATCCACATCCTGCGCGAGGTGGCGGCCGAGTCCGAGCGTCCGGTCATGCTGTATTCGATCGGCAAGGACTCGGCCGTCATGCTGCATCTGGCGAAGAAGGCCTTCTATCCGTCCAGGCCGCCCTTCCCGCTTCTGCACGTCGACACGACGTGGAAGTTTCGCGCCATGTACGCGATGCGCGAACAGGCGGCGGCCGATCTGGGCGTCGAACTGTTGGTCCACCAGAACCCCGACGCCCTCGCACGCGGCATCAACCCCTTCGATCACGGCTCGGCCCTGCACACGGACCTGTGGAAGACAGAAGGTCTGAAACAAGCCCTGAACCAGTACGGCTTCGACGCGGCCTTCGGCGGCGCCCGTCGCGACGAGGAGAAGTCGCGCGCCAAGGAGCGCATCTTCTCCTTCCGCACGGCCGAACACCGTTGGGACCCCAAGAACCAGCGGCCCGAGCTCTGGCGGCTCTACAACACGCGCAAACGGCCGGCCGAGAGCATTCGCGTCTTCCCCATCTCCAACTGGACCGAGCTGGATGTCTGGCAATACATCCACCTGCAGCAGATCCGCATCGTGCCGCTGTATCTGGCCGCCGAACGGCCGGTGGTGGAGCGGGACGGCGCCCTGATCATGGTCGATGACGACCGCTTCCGCCTGCGGCCCGGCGAGACGCCGCAGATGAAGTCGGTCCGGTTCCGCACCCTGGGCTGCTACCCCCTGACCGGCGCGGTCGAGAGCACGGCCGCGACCCTGCCAGAGCTCATTCAGGAAATGCTTCTGACCACCACGTCGGAGCGTCAGGGCCGGATGATCGACCACGACCAGTCCGCCTCGATGGAGAAGAAGAAGCAGGAGGGCTATTTCTGATGGCCCACCAATCGGATCTGATCGCCCGCGACATCGACGCCTATCTGGACGCCCACCAGCACAAGAGCCTGCTCCGCTTCATCACTTGCGGCAGCGTGGACGACGGCAAGTCCACCCTGATCGGCCGGTTGCTGTACGACTCCAAGATGATCTTCGAGGATCAGATGGCGGCGCTGGAGGCCGACAGCCGCCGCGTCGGCACGCAAGGTGGCGACATCGACTTCGCCCTTCTGGTCGATGGTCTGGCCGCCGAGCGGGAGCAGGGCATCACCATCGATGTCGCCTACCGCTTCTTCTCGACCGAAAAGCGGAAGTTCATCGTCGCCGACACGCCAGGCCACGAACAGTACACCCGCAACATGGTCACCGGCGCCTCGACCGCCGACGCCGCCGTCATCCTGATCGACGCGCGTCGCGGCGTTCTGACCCAGACCCGCCGCCACGCCTATCTGGTCAGCCTGCTGGGCATTCGCCACGTCATCTTGGCGGTGAACAAGATGGACCTGATGGGCTGGTCCCAGGCTGTGTTCGACTCCATCGTCGCCGACTTCCGCGCCTTCGCCGGTCAGATCGGGCTGAAGACGTTCGACGCCATTCCGATGTCGGCCCTGCGCGGCGACAACATCACCGAACCCAGCGCTCATTCGCCGTGGTACGCCGGCCCGCCGCTGATGAGCCTGCTGGAAACGCTGGAGGTCGGCGACGCTCTTCAGGCCGATCCGTTCCGCCTGCCGGTGCAGTGGGTCAACCGGCCCAATCTCGACTTCCGCGGCTTCTCCGGCCAGATCGCCGCCGGGACCGTGCGGCCGGGCGATCCGGTGCGCGTCCTGCCGTCCGGCAAGACCTCGACCGTGGCCCGCATCGTCACCGCCGACGGCGACTTGAGCTTGGCCGTGGCCGGACAGTCGATCACCCTGACCCTGGCCGACGAGATCGATGTCTCGCGCGGCGACGTGCTGGCCAGCGCCGACGCCCCGCCCGAGGCGGCCGACCAGTTCGAGGCCACCGTGGTCTGGATGGACGACGAGCCCCTGCTGCCGGGCCGGCCTTACCTGCTCAAGATCGGCGCAAAGCTGGTGGGCGCCACGATCACCGAGCCCAAGCACAAGGTGAACGTCAACACCCTGGAGCAGCAGCCCGCCAAGCGGCTGGAGTTGAACGAGATCGGCGTCTGCAACCTGTCGCTGGACGCCCCCGTCGCCTTCGCCCCCTATGTCCAAAACAAGGATCTGGGCGGCTTCATCCTGATCGACCGGATCTCGAACCGCACGGTCGGGGCGGGTTTGCTGCACTTCGCCCTGCGCCGCGCCCACAACATCCATTGGCAGGCTTTGTCGGTCGACAAGGACGCGCGCGCCACGATCAAGAACCAGACGGGCCGCGTCGTCTGGCTGACCGGCCTGTCCGGCGCCGGCAAGTCGACCATCGCCGATCTGGTGGAAAAGCGGCTCCACGCCGACGGTCGCCACACCTATCTGCTGGACGGCGACAATGTCCGCCACGGCCTGAACCGCGACCTGGGCTTTACGGAGGAGGACCGGGTCGAGAACATCCGCCGCGTCGCCGAAGTGTCCAAACTGATGGTGGACGCCGGCCTGATCGTCCTAGTCAGCTTCATCTCGCCCTTCCGCGCCGAACGCCGTCTGGCCCGCGATCTGCTGGGCGAGGGCGAGTTCGTCGAGGTCCACGTCGACACGCCTTTGGCGGTGGCCGAGGCTCGCGACGTCAAGGGTCTGTACAAGAAGGCCCGCGCGGGAGAGCTCAAAAACTTCACCGGCATCGACAGCCCCTATGAAGCGCCCGAACACCCCGAGATCGTCGTGGACACCACCACCATGTCGCCCGAGGACGCCGCCGAGCGCATCGTCGCCTGGCTGGATGGGCGCTTCTCGACCGAGGACTTCGCCATCTAGGTTCGGAACCTTGACCGTTCGCCGGACGCTCTAGGACGCGATGACCAATCCGATCCAGAAGCTGGGCCTCGACACCATCGAGCAGTCGCAGATCGCCCGCATCGCCGGGATCAATCTGACGCTGGGCGGTCTGGTCAGCGCGGGCGTGATCCTCCTGATCGCCTTCACCGCCCATTGGCTGGTGACGCGGTCGCTGCGCCGGGTGCGCGAGCGCTCGGACCGCAGCCGTCAGGCGATCTATCTGCTGGAGCGTCTGGCCGGCTACGGCATCATCGTCGTGGGGATCATGTCGGCCCTGTCGGCGGCGGGGCTGAACCTGTCGTCCCTGACCGTCTTCGCCGGCGCGCTCGGCATCGGCGTGGGTCTCGGGCTTCAGGGGGTGGTCAAGGAGTTCGTCTCCGGCCTGTTCCTGATCTTCGACCGGATGGTGTCGGTCGGCGACTATATCGAAATCGAGGACATCGGCATCCGCGGCGCCATCATGGAGATCGGCCCGCGCGCCACCCGTGTCCGCACCAATGACAACGTCAATGTCCTGGTGCCCAACTCGCGCTTCATCGAACAGCCCGTCACCAACTGGACCATGAAGGGCGACACCCGCCGCATCCATGTGCCCTTCACTGTCGCCTATGGCTCGGACCGGGGACAGGTGCGCGATGCGGTTCTGGCCGCCGCCCGCGCCAGCCCCTTCACCCTGCCGGAGACGGAGGCCCGCAAGAGCCAGGTCTGGCTGGTGGCCTTTGGCGATCGGGGCCTGTCGTTCGAACTGGTGGTCTGGCCGACGCGCGACGCCGTCAAACGCCCGGCGGCCATGCACGCCGCCTACACATGGCTGATCGCCGACGCCCTCGACGCAGCGGGCGTGGAGGTGCCGGTGCCCCAGACCGATCTTCGCCTGCGCACCGCCTTTGGCTTGGACGGCGAAGAGGCCTTGAAGCGCCTCGGCTACGGCGTCGGCTCACCGCCGAGACCAACCGGCCCGCAAAGTCCCGCTCGAACCGCCAACGACGCCGCCGACGACGTCATGGCCGACGACGAGGCCGAGATGCCGGAACCGCCCGCTTCACCCAAAGCCCGTCAGACGGACTGAGCCGCCTTGGCCTTCAACCGCCAGGCATGCAGCAACGGCTCGGTATAGCCGTTCGGCTGCTCGACGCCTTCGAACACCAGCGCCCGCGCCGCCTGATAGGCCAGACTGTTATCCGGGTCCGTCGCCATCGACCGATACAGCGGATCGCCCGCATTCTGCCCATCCACCTTGGCCACCATGCGCTGGAAGGCCGCTTCGACCTGATCGGCCGTACAGACCCCGTGCAGCAGCCAGTTGGCGATATGCTGCGAACTGATCCGCAGCGTCGCCCGGTCCTCCATCAAACCGATGTCGTGGATGTCCGGCACCTTGGAACACCCCACCCCCTGATCGATCCAGCGCACGACATAGCCCAGTATGCCCTGGGCGTTGTTGTCCAACTCGGCCGCCACCTCGTCCTCGGACCAGTTGACGCCATTCGCCAAGGGCGGGGTCAGCAAAGCCTCCAGCCCCGGCGTCTCGCTCCCGGCTACATCCTTCTGAACCGCGAACACATCGACCACATGATAGTGCAGCGCATGCAGGGTCGCCGCCGTCGGCGAGGGGGTCCAGGCGGTGTTCGCGCCCGTCTTCGGATGACCAATCTTCTGCTCCAGCATGTCCGCCATCCGGTCCGGCGCCGCCCACATCCCCTTGCCGATCTGGGCCTTGCCCGACAGGCCGCATTTCAGGCCGATGGCGACGTTCCTCGCCTCATAGGCCGCGATCCAGGCGCTGGACTTGATGTCCGCCTTTCGCACTGCCGGCCCGGCCTGCATGGCCGTGTGGATCTCGTCGCCGGTGCGATCCAGGAAACCGGTGTTGATGAAGACGATCCGGTCCTTCACCGCCTGAATGCAGGCCGCCAGATTGGCCGAGGTCCGGCGCTCCTCGTCCATCACCCCAACCTTGATCGCATGACGCGGCAGGGCCAGCAGATCCTCGACCGCATCGAACAGACGGTCGGTGAAGGCGGCCTCTTCCGGCCCGTGCATCTTGGGTTTGACGATATAGACCGAGCCGGTCGCGCTGTTGCCGAACCCGCCAAGCCCCTTGATGTCATACAGCGCGATCAGGCTGGTCACGATCGCATCCATGATCCCCTCGGGCGCGTCCGACCCATCCGCCAGACGAATGGCCGGGGTCTTCATCAGATGTCCGACGTTGCGCACGAACAGCAGGCTGCGCCCCTTCAGGATCACCGACGATCCGTCCGCCGCCGTCCACTGGCGATCCGGCGCCAGCGCACGGGTCAGGGTCTCGCCGCCCTTCTTGAACGTCGCCGACAGATCGCCGCGCATCAGGCCCAGCCAGTTGCGATAGGCCTCGGCCTTGTCCGCTGCGTCGACGGCCGCGACGGAATCCTCCAGATCGACGATGGCCGTCAGGGCGGACTCCAGCACCAAGTCCGCCAGCCCCGCCGCATCGCTGCGCCCCACCGGGTGGCTGCGGTCGATCACCAGTTCGATGTGCAGCCCGTTGTTTACCAGCAGGATCGAGGCGGGCGCGCTGGCTTCACCCGTGAAGCCGACGAACTGTCCCGCGTCCTTCAGCGCCGGCGACAGGGTGCCGTCCACCACCGACCAGCCGCCGACGTCCGCGTGCGAACCCTCGGCCAACGGCGCCGCCTCGTCCAGGAAGGCCTTGGCTCGCGCCACCACCCGCGCCCCGCGCGCCGTGTCATAGCCGCCGCCGGACGGCAGGTCGCCCAACGCATCCGTGCCGTACAGGGCGTCATACAGACTGCCCCACCGCGCATTGGCGGCGTTCAGCAGAAAGCGGGCGTTCAGCACCGGCACCACCAGTTGCGGCCCGGCCATGCGCGCGATCTCGGCGTCCACGCCTTCGGTGCCGATGGTGAAGGTCGCCGGCTCCTCGACCAGATAGCCGATCTCTTTCAGGAAGGCCTCGGACGCCGCCACATCATAGGGCTTGCCCCGCCGCGCCCGATGCCAATCGTCAATCTGAGCCTGCAAGGCGTCGCGTCGCGCCAGCAGCGCGCGGTTCTCGGGCGCGAACCGCTCGAAGATCGCCGCCGCTCCGCTCCAGAAGGCGGCCGCATCAAGCCCCAGCCCCGGCAGTACGTCCTGCTCGATCAGGGCGATCAGTTCGCCCGCGACCTTCAGCCCGGCGCGATCTTCATGGGTCGTCATGACGGCCTCTCTCCGGCGCGACGCCGGCCTGTAACAATGCGTGATCAGGTAAGCTGAGGCCGACCGACCGCGCAAGGGTCACGTCGCGTCATCGCCGTCGCTTTTCGTTAGGGCGGCGCTCGTCCGGTCACAAACGCTTAACCGCGTCCGTGAACGGGACCGCAAGCGACGGCGCCTATTGTGAGCTTACGGACGAACTCGCGTCCGGCCAGTCGAGCGTCTCGCCCATGCTGTTTCTTCTGAACGACGTCGTGTTCGACCTGGACGAGGCCTGCCCGGTCACGCCCGCCGACGCGCGCCGGTTCGAGAAGCTGGGCCTGGACTATCTGCTGGAACTGGGCTGCGAACTGTTCGCCGAGGACCCGCTGCTTCACCGCAACGATCCCGAACGCGCCCGCCGCTTGGCCTGGCTGATCGCCGAGCGCAGCCCGGACGTGAACGCCGCCCTGTTCGCGGCGCCGGCACCCGCCTGCAATCCCGACCTTGTCGAGCCGCGCTTCTGCACCCTGCCCGAACAGGTGATGCGCCAGCTTCAGGCCAAGGGCCGCCGCCTCGACGCCGTCTCCGCCGACCGCGCCGTCTGGAACCGCCTGGCCGCCTGATCGCGACTTGAAACGCCGTCAGAGGACGGCGTTGAACACCACATGGACCAGCGTCGCCACGGCTACGATAAAGCCGAAGCCGACGACCAGCCCCACCGCCGGATGCAGCGGCGCCCGCTCACGCGGCGCATGGGCGATACGGTCTTGAGGATGGATGACAGCCATCGTCCTTGTCCTTTCCCTATGATCCCGGATCGATCCGGGAGGGGAGCGTCGGACTCTGACGGCCGGATCGTCTCCTCCAGAACCGAGCATGACTCCGATAGCCCTTCGTGGCGAGGGGTTATTTCGTCCGGCGCAATCCCGTGACTTTGGGGCGTGTCCGCGCTAGTCGCGCGCCATGTCCTTACTGACCCTGCCTGAAGAAGCGGCCCGCCGTCGCACCTTCGCCATCATCGCCCACCCGGATGCGGGCAAGACGACCCTGACCGAGCATATCCTACTGGCAGGCGGCGCCATTCGTGCGGCTGGCGCCGTGCGGGCGCGCGGCGAGAACCGGCGCACCCGTTCGGACTGGATGAAGATCGAGAAGGAGCGGGGCATCTCGGTCTCGGCCTCGGTCATGACATTCGAGCACGACGGCAAGATGTTCAACCTGCTCGATACGCCCGGGCACGAGGACTTCTCCGAAGACACCTATCGCACCCTGACCGCCGCCGACTGCGCCATCATGGTGCTGGACGCCGCCAAGGGCATCGAGCCGCAGACGCTGAAGCTGTTCGAGGTCTGCCGGTTGCGCGACATCCCGATCATCACCTTCATCAACAAGCTGGACCGCGAGGCCCAGGACCCGATGGCCCTGCTGGACGACATCGCGTCACGCCTTCAGCTGGACCCCGCCCCGATCTGGTGGCCGGCAGAGAGCGGCAATCGTCTGCGCGGCATGGTCGAGGTCGGGACCGGCCGGTTCCAGCCCTACACGCGCAAGGCCGCCGGGTCGGCGGAGGATCCCGAACACCCCCCCGCACTGCCGCTGGACCAGGCGGCGCAGTATTTCGAGGCGGGCGAGCAGGACAACCTCGCCGAGGCCGTCGAACTGGTCGAGGGCGGCTATCCGGCCTTTGACCGCCAGGCCTTCCTGGAAGGTCACATGACCCCGGTGCTGTGGGGATCGGCGCTTCGCCACTTCGGCATCGACGAACTGCTGAAGGCCATCGGCGACTGGGCCCCGGCGCCCAAGGTCATGAAGGCCAAAAAGGAATCCCCACCCGAGACCCGCAACGCCCCCGCCCCTATCGAGACTGAGGTCGAACCGGGATCCAACGAGGTCACCGGCTTCGTGTTCAAGGTCCAGGCGAACATGGACCCCAATCACCGCGACCGGATCGCCATGTTCCGTATGGCGTCGGGCGCCTTCAAGCGCGGCATGAAGCTGAAGGTGCAGAACACCGGCAAGTCCCTGTCGGTCAATGCGCCGATCATGTTCTTCGCCTCGGATCGGGAACTGGCCGACGACGCCTTCGCCGGCGACGTGATCGGCATCCCGAACCACGGCGTGCTGCGCGTCGGCGACAGCCTGTCGGAGAGCGGCGTGGTTCGTTTCGCCGGCCTGCCGAACTTCGCCCCCGAAATCCTGCAACGGGTTCGCGTGAAGGATCCGCTGAAGGCCAAACACCTGAAAAAGGCGCTGGAAGGTCTGGCCGAGGAAGGCGTGACCCAGCTGTTCCGTCCCGAAATCGGCTCGGACTTCATCGTCGGCGCCGTGGGCCAGCTGCAGTTCGAGGTCATGGCAGACCGTCTGGGCGAGGAGTACGGCCTGGACGTCGTCTTCGAACCCTCCCCCTACGCCGAGGCGCGCTGGATCGCTCCAGGCGCGGAGGGCTCCGACGCGGACGTCGAGGACTTCAGCGGCAAATACCGTCCCCAGATGGCGCGCGACATCGACCAGGCCCCGGTCTTCCTGGCCAAGTCGAGCTGGGAAACCGGCTATGTCGGCGAACGCTTCCCCAAGATCGCCTTCACCAAGACGAAGGAACGCGGGTAAGGCGGGGCGCCGCAAACGACTTCCTTTGGTCACGCGGCTGAGCCATTCTCAGGTCATGTCGACGCTTCTCGCCCTCGCCAGCACCGTCTTAATGCTGCAGGCCGCCCCTTCCGTGGGGCTGGTTTCGTATGACGAGGCGGTGCGCTGTGCGGGCCTGACCCAGGCCGCGTCGGAGCTTGAAGGCGGCGAGAGCGCCCAGGGACGTCGGCTGTATGACGCTGCGCTCTACTGGTCCCTGGCGGCCATGCAGGCCGCGACGGCGGCGGGCAAGGCGGCGCCGGCCGCCGAGGCCGATCAGACCCGCGCGCGCATCGCCGCGGTGCGTCAGCTCAACGCCGAGGCGCCCGAGGCCCGCGCCAATCTGCAACGCTGCCAGCAGAAGACGCCGAAACTCGACTAGGTCGCCGGCTTAAGGCCAAGCCGAACCGCATTCCCGGCGCTGCGTTTGCATTGGACGCCGCAGGTGACGCAGTCTGCGTCCCGAAGCGGGATAACCGAGGTCCAGCATGTTCGAATTCGGCCGTGATCTTCGAAAACTCTTCGCCCAGGCGCGAGAGAGCGAAGACCTGGGCTGGGTCGAACTGATCGGCGCGGATCTGCTGCGCGCCGAGGCGAGACGCGAGGCCACGGACGCCGGACGCGTCTCCTGCGCCCGTCCCTTCGAGACAGAAAACCGCGCCTGCGCCCTGTGGCGCGAACACGCCCGGCGCACCGGCGCCGCCGACAGTCTGGACCGGGCCGAACGCTGCGCCGACAGCTTGGCGCGTTCAGCCGTGGGCGAGGACCAGATCGCGCGGGCCGCCATGGCCAAGGCGGCGGTGCTGATGTTGCGCTTTGATCTGTGCGGCGATCCCGCCCGTCTTGACCGCGCGGCGACGACCCTTGCGGCGATCGGGCAGCCGCGCAGCCGACGCATCGCCATCGGCATGGCCGCGCTTCACGCGCGGCTGACGGTCCGCACGGCTCGGCTGAGCGGCGACATCGCCCGCCTTCATCAGGCGGCTGACTTGATGGATGAGGCGGTGCGCAGGAACGACGCCGAGGACATGGATTTGCGTATGGATCGCGCGGCCCTGTCGCTGGAAATGGGCGTGGTCCAGCGCGACGTGCATCTTCTGGATCAGGCCGGCCGAGACCTGGGCGCCCTGGTCGAGACCGCATCTCCCGACCATCGCCCCCTGACCCGCGCTCGGGCCCTGGCTCTGTGCGGCGCTGGCCTGTCGGCCCTGGCCGCCATCGCGGGGCATGACGAGGCCCGCAACCAGGGGCGGACCATGTTCGACGCCGCCGCCGATCAGTTCACCCCGGATCACAGCCCGCTGGACTGGGCCGCGATCCAGGTGCTGCGTGTCGGCGACGACGCCCAGCCGCTGATGCTGCTGGCCCAGGCGGAAGCCCTGACGCAGGGCGGCGAACTGATCATCGGCGCCCTGGCGCGCGAGCGGCGCATCACGCGTGAGGTGGCCTTGGCCGAGGCGGTCAAGAACCTGACCGCCCTGATGACGCTGGAAACCCGCCTTCGCGCGCGCATGGCGGCCGCGACGCCGCTCGACTGGGCCGCCGATCAGATCGGCATGGCCGAGATCATGTTGGCGCGGCATCGGCTGGGCGGCGTCGTCCCGACCGATCTGGGGCTGATCCTGGGCGAGGCGGCGATGACGGCGCGGGAAATGGGCGTCGACGCCCTCGCCGACCGCGCCGAGGCGCTTCTGAGGCCCTAGACCTCAGCCGCCCATGGCGACGAAGGCGCCGTTCAGGAACCGCGTCTTGCCATAGGCCATCCGCTGCCCGTCATCGGCCAGAACCCGCCCGCCGGCGGCTTCCAGCACCGCCTGGCCTGCTGCGGTGTCCCATTCCGAGGTCGGGCCCGTGCGCGGATAGGCATCGAACCGCCCCTCGGCGATCAGGCAGAACTTCAGCGACGAATCCGTCCCCTGCCAACGCGAGCAGCCGTGACGGGCGGCCAGACGCGTCGCTTCCTCGTCGGTGACGCTGTGGCTCAGCAGGGCCATGCCTTCCTGCGGCCGGTCGCGCACCCGGATCGGACGCCAGTCCTCGCCCGCATGGGCCTCGCCGGCCTGAAGGGCGCCGAACTGACGCCGGAAGGCGCCGCCCTCGGGCTTGTCGGTGCGCCAGGTCGTCGCCGTCGCCGGCGCGGTCACCACGCCCGCGACCGGATAGCCGTCATGGATCAGGGCGATATTGACGGTGAAGGCCTCGCCGCCGCGCACGAAACCGCGCGTGCCGTCCAGCGGATCGATCAGCCAGAACCAGTCCTCGGCCGCCTCGGGCGCGCCGTCGGCCGACACGGCCTCCTCCGCCACCGTCTGCACGCCCGGATACAGGGCCGCCAGCCGTTCCAGGATCAGGGCCTCGGCCGCCCGGTCCGCCTGCGTCACCGGGCTGTCGTCGGGCTTGGTCTCGACCGCCGTGCCTGCGCGCCAATAGGGCAGGATCAGCCGCGCAGCCTCCTCTGCGATCTCGGCGATGGCCAGGGACAGCGCGCCGGACGTCAGATCGCGCTCAAGAGCAGGTGTCAAAGAGGTCGTCATTGGCGGGTCGATAGACCATCCGGGCGGTTCCATGAACCGGCAAATCACTCCAACTTCGCGCGCGACACGAACTGTGACCTGAGCGCGCCAGACATCATGACCTCCCCCCACGACACAGACGCCGCTCCGCTGGACCTTCCGGTCGATGGGACCGAGCTGGCGACCTATATCGCGGCCAAGCTGTGCCATGACTTCATTAGTCCGTCGGGCGCCATCGTCTCGGGCCTCGACCTGATGCAGGACCCGACAGCTCAGGACATGCGCGACGACGCCCTGGCCCTGATCGAGCAGAGCGCCAGGAAGATGGTCGCCCTGGTTCACTTCGCCCGCGTCGCCTTCGGCGCCGCTACCACCAGCGAGAAGTTCACCGCCCGCGAGATCGAAGGCCTGGTGTCCGGCATGGTCCAGGGCGGCCGCGCCTCGCTGGACTGGCGCATCGCCGACGGCGAGTTCACCAAGCCCCAGGCCCGCGCCCTGACCAACCTCGCCTATCTGACCGTCGGCGCCCTGCCGATGGGCGGCGTCGCAACCATTCAGTCGCGCCTGGAAAACGGCCTGCTCTATCTGGAAGGCTTCGCCGAGGGCGCCCGCGCCCGGCTGAAGCCCGAGGTCGTCACGGGTCTGGCCGGCGAACGCCTGGTCGAGGGCCTGGCCGGCCAGTGGATCCAGCCCTACTGGTTGTGGCTGACCGTGAACGAGGCCGGCGGCGCTCTACGCGTCAAGGTTGAAGACGGAAAGGTCGCACTGGTCGCGCGAATGCCTGCGTGAGGCGTTTCCAAACGACTCATTAACTGGCGTTTGAGATAAAAACAGTCCATGCGCCACGGGCGAAAGCCGTCGTGTCATTGAGGGATCGACCTTGGACTTCCGAACCTGCCTGATCGTCGACGACAGCCGCATCATCCGCAAGGTTGCGCGCCGCATCGTCGAGGGCCTGGGCTATGAGGTCGATGAGGCGGCGGACGGTTCCGAGGCCCTGGCCTATTGCACCGGCGCCATGCCCGACGTCCTGCTGGTGGACTGGAACATGCCCGTGATGGACGGCATCACCTTCCTGCGTCGCCTGCGCGCCATGCCGGGCGGCAAGCAACCCAAGGTGCTGTTCTGCACGATCGAGACCCGCCCCGAGCGGATCGCCGAAGCCCTGGCCGCCGGCGCCGACGACTATGTGATGAAGCCGTTCGACGGAGAAATCCTGCAGTCCAAGCTGACGGAGGTCGGAGCGATCGCCGCATGACGCCTGAGGACTTCGACAAGCTGCAGTCCCTTCTCGCCACCCGCGCCGGCTATCGGCTGTCGCGGGATCGCATCCACCTGGCCGAACACCGGCTGGGGCCGATCGCGCGGCGCGAGGGCTACGCCAATGTCGAGGCCTTGCTGTCGAACCTGTGGGTCAATCCGGTCGCCTCGCTGGCCTGGTCGGTGATTGAGGCCCTGCTGAACGCCGAGACTTGGTTCCGTCGCGACCGCATCCCTTTCCGCATTCTCGAAACCGAACTGCTGCCGGCCCTGTCCAAGGCGCGGCCCGACGGGCGGATCAAGATCTGGTCGGCCGGCTGTTCGACCGGCCAGGAGGCCTGGTCCATCGCCATGGCGGCCAGGGAGATCGGCGTCGATGTCGATCTGGTCGCCACCGACCTGTCGCAGCGCGCGATCGAGAAGGCGCGCTCGGGCCTCTACACCGGCTTCGAGATCCAGCGCGGGCTTACGGCCAAGACCATGCTGCGCTGGTTCGAACCGCGTGAAGACCATTGGATCGTCAAGGCCGAACTGGCCGACGCCGTGCATTTCGGTCGCTCCAACCTGCTGGACGAACCGACCGATGACGCCCGTTTCGACGTCATCTTCTGCCGCAATGTCATGACGGATATGGACCCATCGCGCCGGGCGCGTCTTCTTGACGGACTGGAACGCCGCCTGGTCGATGACGGGTGCCTTCTTCTGGGCGTGGACGAGAGTCTTGAAGGCGAGACCGTCGCCTTCCGCGCCGTGAACGGCCGCCGGGGCCTGTATGTAAAGGCGCCGTCCGCGCTTCGCCGCGCCGCCTGACCCCGCCCTTCATGCGGGCGGTCAGCCCGCGTGCAGTTCCTGCTTCACCCGCTCCGCCAGCGTCTTGATGTCCAGCGGCTTGGGCAGGAAGGACACGCCCGTCTCGTCCTGCAACAGGTCCGAGAAGTCGCTCTCGGCATAGCCCGAGATGAACATCACCGGCGCGTCGCCCAGATATTTGCGCGCCTTCTTCAGCAAGGACGGCCCGTCCAGCCCCGGCATGATGACGTCGGAGATCATCATGTCGATCTGGCCGGCGTGTTCCTCGGCCAGCAGCAAGGCCTCCTCGCCGTCGGCGGCCTCTATGACCTCATAGCCGCGCTGGCGCAGCAGCCGGGCGGCGATGCCGCGCACGGCGTCCTCGTCCTCGACGAACAGGATGCGGCCGGCGCCCGACAGGTCGCGCGGCGCCTTGGCCTTGACCTCGACCGGCTGAACCTCGGCCAGCTCCGCCTCGCCCGCCGCCGGCAGGAAGATGCGGAAGGCGGCCCCCGCGCCTTCGATATTGCTGACGGTGATGTGGCCGCCCGCCTGCTGCACGATGCCGTAGACGGTGGCCAGGCCCATGCCGGTGCCCTCGTTCACCGCCTTGGTGGTGAAGAAGGGTTCAAAGATCTTGTCCGCCAGTTCGGGCGGCACGCCGGGTCCGGTGTCCGACACCTCGATCAGGGCCACCTCGTCCGTCGGCGCATCGACCCAGCCCAGGGCTCGCGCCTCGTCGCCCGTCAGGCGGCGCGTGGCGATGGTGACGACGCCGGCGCCCGGCTCGACCACGCCGCGCATGGCGTCGCGCGCATTGACGGCCAGGTTCATCACCGCCGTCTCCAGCTGAGACTTGTCGGCCAGCACGACCGGCAGGTCGCGTCCGTAGTCGGTCTCCAGCCGGACGTCCTCGCGCAGCAGCCGCCGCAGCAGGATGGCGAACTCGCCGACCAGTTCGCCCAGGTCCAGCCGCTCGCGCCGCACCGTCGACTTGCGCGAGAAGGCCAGCAGCTTACGCACCAGATCCGCCGCGCGAATGGCCGTCTGGCGGATTTCGTTCAGTCCTTCGTAGGACGGATCGCCCACCGGATGCCGCTCCAGCAGGCCCGACAGCTGAAGCTGGATCGCCGTCAGCAGATTGTTGAAGTCGTGCGCCACGCCCCCGGCCAGCTGGCCCACGGCCTGCATCTTCTGGGCCTGGTTGAGCTGAAGCTCCATCGACTTCTGACCCGAGACGTCGAACAGCCAGATGCGCCGTTTGTCGCCCTCGGGCGCCACATACAGATGCAGCATCTTGTCGGGGTAGGCCCGCGCGACCAGTTCGATCGGGCCCGACGATCCGCCCGCCAGCTTCAGCCGCGCCTCGGCGATGCCGCCCGGATCGAACAGATGCCCAAAGGCCGCATCGCGCGCCGCTCCCGGTCCGGTCAGGACCGCCAGCGCCGGATTGGCCTCTTCAGCCCGGCCTGAAAACAGATCGTCGCCGGCGATGACGGCCGAGCCGAACGGCGCCCCGGCGGCCATGGCTCGCGCCTCGCCGGTCGCCGCGGCGGCGGGCGTGTGAACGGGCGCGGCGGCGATGGGCAGGACGGCGTCCGGCGCGGCGCGCATCAGGAACCGTCCCTCGCCCGTCTTGCCATCGCCGATCTGGCCGATGACGACCTCGACCTCGCGCTGTCCGATCATGACGATGGCGCGGCCCGGCTCGCCTTTGCGCGCCTGGGCGAAGGCCATGTAGAGCGCCTGGGCCGACTTGCCGCGCGGCAGGGCGCCGGTCGCCCCATTGGCCTCGGACCAGGCGGCGTTGAAGGCCAGGATCTGCCCCGAATCCCAGACCAGCGCCGCCGGTTCGGCCATGGCGTCCAGCACCTCGATGGCCGCGTCGCTGCTCGGCTTGGCGTCCGCCGCCCGGCGGAAGCCGAACAGACCGATCAAAGCGATCGCGCCCACGGTCAGGATCAGCACCAACCCCGGCGCCGAGGTCGGGTTGGCGCGAAACGCCGGATAGGCCAACGCCGCAATCGCCGCCACGACGCCGAACGCCATCACGCCGGACAACAGGTCGAACGAAGGGCGGCGGGTGGACGTCATACAGCCTCGCGAATCAGTGTTGCGATCATACGCCCAAATCCTGACGCCGCCTTACCGGCGCTTACGGGACTGGAAGACGAAGCCGATGATCTTGGCGGCGGCGTCGAAATGTTCGCGCGGAATAACCTCGTCCACCTCGACGGTGGCGTACAGGGCGCGCGCCAACGGCACGTTCTCGACGATCGGCACGCCGTGCTCGGTCGCCACTTCGCGGATGCGCAGGGCCAAGGCGTCGACCCCCTTGGCCACGCAGATCGGCGCCCCGTCGCCCTGATCCGGCTCATAGCGCAGGGCGACCGAATAGTGGGTCGGGTTGGTCACGATGACGGTGGCCTTGGGCACATTGGCCATCATCCGCTGGCGGCTGCGCTGCATGCGGATCTGCTTCAGCTTGGCCTTGATGTGCGGGTCGCCTTCGGACTGTTTGAAGTCTTCCTTCAGCTCTTCCTTGGTCATCCGCATCCGCTTGGCGAAGCGCATCTTCTGCCAGATGAAGTCGGCCCCGGCCGTGGCGCCCAGCAGGATGATCGAGGCCACGAACAGCGAGATCGCCATGTCGCGCGCCAGCGGCAGGATCGCCAGCGGGCTGATCGAGGCCATGTTCTCGAACTCGCGCAGGTGCGGCTTCAACACCATCCAGCACACGGCGCACACGGCGATCAGCTTCAAGAAGGTCTTGACGAACTGCGCCAGGCCGTCGGGGCCGAAGATGCGCTTGAACCCCTGCATCGGACTGACCGCCGACCATTTGGGCTTCAGCTTTTCGACCGTGAAGATCAGGCCGGACTGGGCGACATTGCCCCCGACCCCGCCCAGGATGGTCGCCAGCATGACGGCTCCCAGAAAGGGCGCCACGGCCCAGACGGCGCGCACCATGATCTGGTTGCCCGCGCCCGAGTTCAGCACCCCCAGCATCTCGTGCGGGGCGGCGATGAAGGGCAGCATCTGTTCGGCGATGGACGAGGCGAACCAGCCTCCCCCCATCAGGATCACCGCCGCCGCCCCCGCCAGCGACAGCACCTGGGCGACGTCGGGCGACTTGGCCGCATCGCCCTTCTTTCGGGCGTCCTCAAGCTTTCGCGGGGTCGCCTCTTCGGTTTTCGACTCGGGATCCGCGCCTTCAGCCACCGGGGCCTCCCAGCACGAAATACTCCGCCAGACGGCGGTAGCGGTCGATGAAGAGGGTGCCCAGCGCACCCAGGCTCAGCGCGAAGATCGACAGGCCCAGGATCACGCTCAAGGGCGCGGCGGCGAAATAGACCTGGAACGACGGCATGACCCGCGCCACCAGGCCGGACGCCAGGTTGAAGATCAAGGCAAAGACCAGCACCGGCGCCGACAACTGCACGCCCAGTAGGAAGCTGTCGCCCAGGGTTCGCACCGCCATCTGGGTGAAGTCGGCCATCATCAGCGGCTGGGCCGGCGAGATCAGCCGATACGATCCCACCATGCCGGCGATGAACAGGTGGTGGGTGTCGGTGGCGAACAGCAGCGTCACCCCCAGCAGGGCCAGAAAGGCGGCGATGGTCGAACCGGGCTGGGCCTGCATCGGATTGGCGGTCTGGGCGAAGCTCAGCGTCGTCTGCAACGACACGATCTCGCCCGCCGTCGCCAGGGCGCTCATGAACATGCGCAGCAGCAGGCCGATCATCAGGCCCACGACCACCTCGCGGATGATCCACCCGACCATCAGCCCCATGCTGTCCGGCAGGCCCGGCAGCGAACCGCGCACCACCGGCCACAGCGCCAGACTGATGACCAGGGCCAGCGACAGTCGCACGCGCGGGGGCACATAGGCCTCGCCGAAGCCGGGGATCAGCATCAGGATCGCCGCGATCCGGGCGAAGATCAGCCCCCCGGCCCAGACCTGATCAGCGGTCGCATAAGCGTCCACTACATCCCCGCGATGCGGGCCGCGATCTGGCGCATGAAGCCGCCCAACAGGGCGCCCATCAGCGGCAGGAACAGGATCAGGCTGACGAAGATGGCGATGATCTTGGGCGCATAGATCAGGGTCTGTTCCTGGATCTGCGTCAGGGCCTGAAACAGGCCGATCACCACGCCGACGACCAGTCCGACCAGCAGCACCGGCAGGCACAGCTGGATCGTCAGCCAGATGGCGTCGCGCCCGACGTCCAGAACTTCCGCGCCGTTCATCGGCTGCTCCCAAAACTACTGGGCAGAAAATGCCGACAGGATGGTTAACAGGCCGCTAACCAGACGCGTCTTCGTCTAGACCTGACCCATGGAAAAATCTCGCGTGCGGCCTTGAACGGCGCCGCTTCGATGCCGACTTCCCCGCCTTCGACTTGGGGAGCGCCAGCCATTCGATTTCAGACGAATTAGACGAATTAGACTCTCTTTTTCCGACTCCACCGTCTGAACGCGCGTCCGCCTCGTAATGGGACGGCTCGCCCTCTCCCCTTCCCTCAAGCGCTCCGCTATCTAGGCCTCCATGACCGACGCCCCCGCCTCCAAAGTCTCCCAGGCCGACGCAGAAGCCGCCGTCCGCACCCTGATCGAATGGGCCGGCGACAACCCGGACCGCGAAGGTCTGCTGGAAACCCCCGCCCGCGTCGCCAAGAGCTATCGCGAGCTTTTTCAGGGCTATGAGGTCGATCCGCTCTCCTATCTGGAGAAGACCTTCGAGGAGACCGGCGGCTACGACCAGCTGGTCGTGCTGAAGGACATCCGCTTCGTCAGCTTCTGCGAGCACCACATGCTGCCGGTCGTGGGCAAGGCGCACGTCGCCTATCTGCCGACGGACCGCGTCGTCGGCATCTCCAAACTGGCTCGCGTCGTGCGCGGCTTCGCCCGCCGCCTTCAGATCCAGGAGAAGATGACCTCCGAGATCGCCGAGGCCATCCAGACCGTGCTGAAGCCGCACGGCGTCGGCGTGGTCATCGAGGCCGAACACAGCTGCATGACCCTACGCGGCGTCAATGCGCCCGGCGCCAGCCTGTCGACCAGCCACCTGATCGGCGTCGTCCGCGACGACCCCCGCACGCGCGAGGAGTTCCTTCGTCTGGTGCGGGGCTGATGTTCGCCTGACAGGCGAACTGGCCCGACGCTTGCGGTGAGGGGATCAAAGGAGGCGCTGACGATGCCCTGGTCCCTGATTTCGACCCGCAATGAGACAGTTCAGATCGCGCGCGGCGGCTGGCTGGACGCGCTGCGTTTCATCGTGGCCTTCCTGATCATCCTGCATCACTTCCAGGCCGCCGGTCCCGAACCGCTCGCCCATCTGATCAATCCGATCTTCGAACGCGGCGGCTTTCTGCTGACCAACTTCTTCCTGATCGACAGCGGCTATGTGCTGATGCGCGTCTATGGCGCGGCGGTGGACAAGGGTCGGATGTCGCCCGGCGACTTCTTCCTGAAGCGGTTCCTGCGCGTCGTGCCCGCGCATCTGATCATGGGTTTGTCGCTGGTCGCCTTCGTGCTTCTGGCCACCGCCGCCGGCTCGCCGCCCCGCAATCCCGAATGGTTCGCCTGGGATCAGCTGCCGGCCCAGCTGCTGCTGCTGCAATCCTATGGCGTGCATGGCGGCCTGGGCTGGAACGCCCCGACCTGGTCGATCTCGGCTCTGATCGGCTGCTATCTGGCCTTCCCGTGGATCATTCGCGGCCTGATGCGTCTGGGCCCGTGGTCGGCCCTGGCCGTCGGCGTCGGCGTCTATCTGGTCGCCAACCAGCTTTGCTGGTCGTTCCTCGGCTATCCCGTCTATCAGATGCCGATGCGCTACGGCATCATCCGCGCCCTGCCGCTGTTCTTCGTAGGCATGTGCCTGGCCTGGTTCGCCCAGAAGGTCTGGATCGCCCCGCGCCTGGCCGGCTGGGCCGGGGTGCTCGCCGCCGTCGGCTTCTTCGCGCTTCAGCTTCACGACAAGCACGCCCTTGCCGCCCTGACCCTGATCTCGGTCATCATCCTGGCCGCCGGCGCCGTGCCTGTGACCAAGCCTTCGAAGTGGGTGGAGACCGCCGCCATGGTCTCCTTCTCCATGTTCATCTCCAACGAGGTGGTCCGCATCGTCTGGTTCGGCGTGGTCAATGCGGTCGAGGCGCGCGTCGCCTTGCCCCTCTTTGTTCAATGGGGCCTGTGGGGCCTGGGCGTCATGGCGGCGGTCGCCTTCGCCTTCGCCTTCCACTTCGCGATCGATAATCCGATCCAGACCCGCATTCGCGCTTGGCTGAAGCGTCGCAGCGCCCGGCGCGGCAAGGCGCAACCCAAGCTCGGCCCCGTCATCTCCATCGACGGCTAACTGACCTGGGCGAGGGTGATCCTCGACCCAAGGTCGCCTTGGCGACCGACGATCCTCGACCAAAGTCGCTCTCTCCACCCGCCCCGCTCTCGGTCAATGTCGGCGTCCACGCATCCTGAAGGATGTGCAGAACGGCCGATAACGGCGACACGGGAGGAAATGGATCATGGCAACCGACGCACCCCTTGCGTCCGGAGGAAAGGAGCACACCGTCGATCGCAGCGATCGCCTGGTCATCCTCGCCTCATCGGTCGGCACCGTCATCGAATGGTACGACTTCTATCTCTACGGCTCTCTGGCGGCGATCATCACCGTCCAGTTCTTCTCCGGCGTCAACGAAACGACCGGTTATATCTTCGCCCTGATGGCCTTCGCCGCCGGCTTTGCGGTGCGGCCCTTCGGCGCCATCGTCTTCGGGCGGCTGGGCGACCTGTGGGGACGCAAGAACACCTTCCTCGTCACCATGCTGCTGATGGGCCTGTCGACCTTCGTCGTCGGCCTCTTGCCGCCCTATGCGGTCATCGGCATCGCCGCGCCCATCATTCTGGTGCTGATGCGCCTGATCCAGGGCCTGGCCCTGGGTGGTGAATATGGCGGCGCCGCCACCTACGTCGCCGAGCACGCCCCGCAGGGCAAGCGCGGCTTCTACACCTCCTTCATCCAGATCACGGCGACCGCCGGCCTGGTGCTGAGCCTTGTGGTGATCCTGAGCGTCCGCCTTGCGGTCGGCGAAGAGGCCTTCGCCGCCTGGGGCTGGCGCATCCCGTTCCTGGTCTCGATCCTGCTCTTGGGCGTGTCCCTGTGGATCCGCCTGAAGCTGGCCGAGAGCCCGTCGTTCAAGAAGATGAAGGCCGAGGGCAAGGGCTCCAAGACCCCGCTGAAGGACAGCTTCGGCAAATGGCCCAACCTGAAGATCGTGCTGATCGCCCTTCTGGGCCTCACCGCCGGTCAGGCCGTCATCTGGTACACCGGTCAGTTCTACGCCCTGTTCTTCCTGGAACGGGTCATGAAGGTCGACGCCACCCTGGTCTATGTGCTGCTGACCATCGCGCTTGTGGCCGCTTCGCCCTTCTTCATCTTCTGGGGCTGGCTGTCGGACAAGGTTGGCAGAAAGCCGATCATCCTGGCCGGCTGCCTGATCGCGGCCCTGACCTACTTCCCGCTGTTCAACGCTCTGACCCAGGCCGCCAATCCGAAACTGGCCGCCGCCGCCGCCTCGGCGCCGGTCGTGGTCTATGCCGATCCGGCCGACTGTAACCTTCAGTTCGATCCCGTGGGCAAGACGGTGTTCAACCACTCCTGCGACGTGGCCAAATCCTATCTGGCCAAGGCGGGCGTGACCTACACCAACGTCTCGGCGCCGGCGGGCACGGTCGCCGAGGTGCGCATCGGCGACCAGGCCGTCATCCCCAGCTTCCGGGGCGACGCCATGGCCCCGGCCGACTTCGCCGCCCAGAAGAAAACCTGGGACAAGAGCCTGGGCGAGGCCCTGACCGCCGCCGGTTATCCGGCCAAGGCCGACAGCGCCCTGGTCAACAAGCCGATGGTGGTGCTGATCCTGTTCATCCTCGGCTTCTACGTGACCATGGTCTACGGACCGATCGCGGCCGCCCTGGTCGAGATGTTCCCCACCAACATCCGCTACACCTCCATGTCCCTGCCCTATCACATCGGCAACGGCTGGTTCGGCGGCTTCCTGCCGACCACCGCCTTCGCCATTGTGGCGGCGACGGGCAACATCTACTCCGGCCTCTGGTACCCGATCGTGGTGGCCCTGGGGACGGTCGTTCTGGGCTTCCTTCTGGTCAAGGAAGGCAAGGACGTCGATCTGAACGCCTGATCCTGCTTTCAGGCGCAATGAGGGCGGGTCGTCGCAAGACGGCCCGCCTTCGCTTGTTAAACACCTCCTGCCCGGTTCAGATGCCCCGATGTTCAGCCTGACGATCCTCGGCCTGGTTGCTGCCTATATGGCGGTGCTGTTCGCCGTCGCCTGGTCCCAGGAACGGCCGTCGGCGCGCGCGCGCGGAAAGGGCCTGGGGCCGTCGGTCTACGCCCTGTCGCTGGCGATCTACTGCACCTCATGGACCTACTATGGCGCGGTCGGCACGGCGGCGCGCGACGGGTGGGAGTATCTGCCCATCTACATCGGCCCGGTCATCGGCCTGACGTTGCTGTTTCCGCTGTGGCGCCGGATCGCGGCGGCCGCCCGGCGCGAGAACGTCGGCTCGATGGCCGACTTCGTCGCCTCGCGCTACGGCAAGAGCCAGACCCTGGGCGCCGCCGTCACCGTCGTCGCCATCCTGGGGTCGCTGCCCTATATCGCGCTGCAGCTGAAGTCGCTGTCGATGGCCGGCGCCCTGCTGACCGCCGGCACGCCGGTTGCGGGGTCCGAGGGTCTGACGGTCCTGGTGCTGGCCGGGGTGCTGGCCTTCTTCGCCATCCTGTTCGGGGCGCGCCGTCCCGACCTGACCGAGCACAATCGCGGCCTGATCCAGGCCATCGGCCTGGAGTCGATGGTCAAGCTGGGCGCGCTGCTGTTCGTCGCCGTCTTCGCCCTGGTCCTGCTGCTGAACGAAGGCTCGCCCCCGCGCATCGTCGAGGGCCTGGGCGCCCTGGCCGCGCCGCCCGAGGTCACGCCGCGCTTCACCGCCATCACCCTGCTGTCGACCCTGGCGATCTTCTGCCTGCCGCGCCAGTTTCATGTCGCCTTTGTAGAGGGCGGTCAGCCGTCGGACGTGAAGCGGGCGCGCTGGATCTTTCCCCTCTATCTGTTGCTGACCAGTCTGGCGGTGCTGCCGCTGGTGGCGGCCGGCGCCCTGTTCGCGCCCTCGGTCAACCCGGACCTGCTGGTGCTGGCGCTGCCGTTCCAGCGCGGCGAGACCCTGCTGACGGCCGTGGTCTTCGTCGGCGGCTTTTCCGCCGCCACCGCCATGGTCATCGTCGAGGCCGTCGCCCTGTCGGCCATGGTGTCCAACAGCCTGATCCTGCCGTTCCTGGCGCGCGAGCGTTGGCGGGTGCGCGGCGACGCCTCCGACATGGCGGGGACCATCCTTCAGGTCCGGCGGGGGGCCATCGTCGCGGTCCTGTTGCTGGCCTGGCTCTATTATCAGGCGACGGACCAGTCGCGCGGCTTGGCGGCCATGGGACTGGTGTCCTTCGCAGCGATGGCCCAGCTGGCGCCGGCCCTGTTCGGCGCCGTCCTGTGGCGGGGCGGCCATGCGCAGGGGGCGCTGGCGGGCATGACGGTCGGGATGGGCGTCTGGATCGTCATGCTGGCGCTTCCCCAGCTGTCGCCCGGCGCACCCTGGCACCTCCACGTCATGATGGGGGTCAAGGACCCGCTGGCCTTGGGCGTCTTCGTCAGCCTGGCGTTGAACCTGGCGGCCTATGTCGGCGTGTCGCGCTTCGCCCAGCCCCGCTTGATCGACCGGGTTCAGGCCCGCGCCTTCGTGGATCGGCTGGGACCGGACTGGATGGAGGCCCGGCCCGCGCCGTCGGGCGCCTCGGTCGGCGATCTGCGCGCCTTGGTCGCCCGCTTCATCGGCGACGAACGGGCTGAGCGCGCCTTCACCGCCTGGGGCGATGAGACCGACACCAAGCTGCGCGACGCCGACCCGGCCGACGCGGCCTTGGCGCGCGCCGCCGAGCGGATGCTGGCCGGCGCCATCGGCGCGGCCTCGGCCCGGCGGGTCATCGCGGCGGCATTGGCCGGCGTCGGGCGCGCGCCCGAGGACGTGGTGCGGATGCTGGACGAGGCGTCCCAAGCCGTTCAGTTCAACCGCGACCTTCTGCAGACCACGCTCGACAATATCGACCAGGGCGTGATCGTGGTGGACGAGGATCTGCGGGTCACCGCCTGGAATCGGCGCTATGTCGCCATGTTCGACCTGCCGGCCGGTTTCGTCCACGTCGGCCTGCCCATCGCCGTCATCTATCGCCTGAACGCCGAGCGCGGCGAAAGCCCCGACGACATCGAGGCCTGGGTCGAGCGGCGGTTGGAGGCGCTGAGCCGCCGCATCCCCCACGACCACGAACGCCAGCAGCCCGACGGCCGAGTGCTGCGCTCCTCCGGCGCGCCGATCCCCGGCGGCGGCTACGCCACCAGCTACACCGACATCACCGCCCTGCGCCGCGCGGCCCGCGAGCTGGAAGAGGCCAACGAAAGGCTGGAGGCGCGCGTGGCGGACCGCACCGCCCGACTGGACGAGGCCCGGCGCGTGGCCGAAGACGCCACGGCGTCCAAGACCCGGTTCCTGGCCGCCGCCAGCCACGACCTGCTGCAACCGCTGCACGCCGCCCGCCTGTTCATCGCCGCCTTAAAGGAGGAGCCGGCGTTGGAAGACGCGACCAGCCGCACCCTGGCCGTCAACGCGGACCGCGCCATCGACAGCGCCCACCGTCTGCTGACCGCCCTGCTGAACCTGTCCAAGCTGGAGGCCGGCGGCGTGCGGACCAATGTCGCGCGGCTGTCGCTGGGCGGCCTGTTCGACGAACTGCGCCGCGAGTTCGCGCCCGTGGCCGAGGCCAAGGGTCTGGATCTGACCGTGATGTCCAGCGGAGTGTGGGTCGCGTCCGACCGTGATCTGCTGCGCTCCATGCTGCAGAATCTGGTGGCCAACGCGATCCGCTATACGGATGCCGGCCGGGTGCTGGTCGGGGCGCGTCGGCGGGGCGAGACCGTGCAGCTGTTCGTCTGCGACACCGGACGCGGCATTCCCGATACCGAACACGAAACCGTCTTCGGCGAGTTCGTGCGGCTGCCGGGCGCTGTTGACGAACCCGGCGCAGGCCTGGGGCTGGCCATCGTACGCCGCCTGTCCAGCCTGCTCGATCACCCGCTGGAGCTGAGTTCCCGTGTGGGGCGCGGCACGACCTTCCGGATCACCGTGCCGCGCAGCGCAGCCGACCTGCCCGCCGAGGCCTCGCCGGTGCGCGAGGCGCGCCTGCCGCTGGCGGGCTTGCGCGTGCTGTGCGTGGACAATGAGCCGGTGATCCTAGACGCGCTAAACGCCCTGCTCACCCGCTGGGGCGCGCGGCCGACCCTGGTCACCGGCGTCGAGGCGGCCAAGGCGGCGATCGGCCCGTTCGACGCCGCCGTGGTCGATCTGCATCTGGGCGATGGGCCCGAAGGGTTCGCCGTCATCGACTGGCTGAGGCCCCAGGGCGTGCGCCGCATCGCTCTGGTCACCGCCGACACCCGCGACGGGCTGAACGAACAGGCGACGGCGGCCGGCGCCGTTTTACTGCCGAAGCCGATCAAGCCGGCGGCGCTGAAGGCCTTCCTGTCAAGCTAAGAGTTGGCGAGTTAAGCCGGGTCCAGCGACTTGGCCAGGATCACCGCCTGGGTCCGGTTGTGAACGCCCAGCTTTCGAAACACGCTGGTCAGATGCGCCTTGATGGTGGCTTCGGAGACGCCGAGGTCGAAGGCGATCTGCTTGTTCAGCCGGCCGGCCTTCAGCCCTTCGAGGATCCGCAGCTGCGACGGCGTCAGGCTGGCCACGCGGCCGGCCAGATCGTCATCGGCCTCGGGCACATCCGGCGCCCAGCTGTCGCCGGCGAGAATGGCCGCGATCGCCTCGACCATCTGCGGCAGGGACGAAGACTTGGGAATGAAGCCGGCGGCGCCCAAACCCAGGGCGTGGCGCACAACGGGCGCGTCCTCACTGGCCGAGACCACCGCCACCGGCACGGTCGGCTGTTCGGCCCGCACGGCGGCGAGGCCCGCCATCCCCTCGCTGTCCGACAGCTTCAGATCCAGCAGCAATAGATCGACGGCCCCCGCGACCATGGCGGCCTTAGCCTCGGCCAGGCTGGCGCATTCCACCACCTCCGCGCCCGGCGCTGCCTTATCGACGGCCGAGCGCAGGGCGGCGCGAAACAGGGGATGGTCGTCGGCAACGACGATGCGATCCATGGGCTTCCTTCCGTGCGCGGCGTCTGACCGGCCGCGTCGTCGCCATCATGGCGCGGTTCGACTTTGGTCGAAATTAGACCAATGGCCAATGGCTCCCCGAGGCCGGAGGCGGAAAGGTCGTCAAAGGGACGCCCGCGCGAGACGGGCGCGGGAGGTTCATCATGATCACGAAAAGCCTGATGGCGGGAGCCGCCGCCGTTGCGCTGATGGCGACGCCCAGCCTGGCCTCGGCCCCGGACCAGGCCGCGCTCGAGGCGCGCATCGCTCAACTCGAAGCCCAGTTGAACGCCCTGAAGTCCGAGGTCGTCGCCGCGCGAACCCAGCAGGCGGCGCAACAGCAGGACATCATCCGCCTGGAGACCCGCCCCGTCGCGCCCGCCCCGGTCCAGCAGGCCGCGGCGCCGGCCGCACCCAGCGAAGGGTTCCGCATCGGCGACCACACGGTCAAGTTCGGCGGCTTCGTCAAGGTCGACGCCTACGCCAGCCGCTATTCCGGCGGCGATCCGGCAAACGGCGACGCGCTGCGTGAATTCCACATTCCCGGCTCCATCCCCATCGGCGGGACCGATGAGGATACGGCGACCGACTTCAACGCCCGCCAGACCCGGTTCTGGCTGACCACCGACGGCATGGTCGGCGGCCACAAGATCGGCACGCGGATGGAGATGGACTTCCAGACCCTGCCCGGCGCCGGCGACCAGAGGACCACCAGTCCCGCCAACCCGGCCCTGCGTCGCGCCTTTATCACCATCGACAACTGGCTGATCGGTCAGGAGTGGACCAATTTCCAGAACACCGCCGTCCTGCCCGAATCCGCCGACTTCATCGGCGCGGCCGAGGGCACGGTCTTCGCCCGGCAGGTCCAGGTCCGCTACACCCGTGGTCCCTTCTCGGTCTCTGTCGAGAACCCCGAGACGACGGTGACCCCGTTCGGCGGCGGCGCGCGCATCGTCGCCGACGACAACAGCATCCCGGACTTCACCGCCCGCTATGCGGTGTCCAAGCCCTGGGGCGATTTCCAGATCGCGGGCCTGCTGCGCCAGCTGAAATACCAGAGCCCGGCCAGCAACATCGATTCCACTGCGACCGGCTGGGGGCTGTCGGCCTCGACCAAGATAAAGGTCGGCGCCAAGGACGATCTGCGCCTGATGGTGACGGGCGGCGAAGGCATCGGCCGCTATGTCGGTCTCAACTTCTCCAACGACGCGGTGCTGAACGGCTCGGGCGATCTGGATGCGATCGGCGTGGTCGCCGGCTTCGCCGCCTATCGCCACGTCTGGGCGCCCGGCTGGCGTTCCGGCCTGATCTGGTCGGCGCAGAAGGTGGACAACGACACCGGCTTCACAGGCCTGGCCGCCAACCGTTCGGCCCAGAGCCTCCACGCCAACTTGATCTGGTCGCCGGTTACGGCGTTTGATGTCGGGGCCGAGCTGATGTTCGCGGACCGCGAGATCGAAACCGGCGCCAGCGGCGACATGACCCGTCTGATCCTGTTCGCCAAATACGGATTCTGATTTGATGCCGGAGACGTCTCGCGTGCCTGATCCCGCTCTCTATCCCGTCCCTGCCGACTGGGCCGACAAGGCCCACATGGACCGGGAAACGTATGAGGCGGCGCGGATCGCCGCGCGCGAGACGCCCGACGCCTTCTGGGCCGAACAGGCAAAGCGTCTGGACTGGATCACGCCGCCGACCCGGATCAAGGACGTCTCCTTCAATAAGCAAGACTTCCGTATTCGCTGGTTCGAGGACGGCGTCCTGAACGTCTCGGCGAACTGCATCGACCGGCACCTGCCCCACCGCGAGGACGAGACGGCGATCATTTGGGAAGGCGACGATCCCGCCGACAGCCGCCACATCACCTTCGGCGAACTGCACGCCGAGGTGTGCCGCATGGCCAATGTGCTGAAGGCGCACGGGGCCAAGAAGGGCGACCGGATCACCCTGTATCTGCCCATGATCCCCGAGGCCGCCTACGCCATGCTGGCCTGCGCGCGCATCGGCGCGGTGCATTCGGTCGTCTTCGGAGGCTTCTCGCCCGACAGCCTGTGCGGCCGGATCGAGGACTGCGGCTCCAACCTGGTCATAACCGCCGACGAGGGCCTGCGCGGCGGCAAGCACATTCCGCTAAAGGCCAATGTCGACGAGGCCCTGACGAAGGTGAAGGTCGATACCGTCCTGGTCATCCGCCGCACCGGCGCCGACGTGCCGATGATCGAGGGCCGCGACTTCGACTATGGGCTGGAGGCCGCCAAGGCCGACGCTGACTGCCCGCCCGAGCCGATGAACGCCGAGGATCCGCTGTTTATCCTTTACACCTCCGGCTCGACGGGCAAGCCCAAGGGCGTGCTGCACACCACGGGCGGCTATCTGTTCTGGGCCGCCTGGACGCACGAGATCGTCTTCGACTATCGCCCCGGCGAGGTCTTCTGGTGCACCGCCGACGTCGGCTGGGTCACGGGCCACTCCTATATGGTTTATGGCCCGCTCGCGAATGCGGCGACGACCCTGATGTTCGAGGGCGTCCCCAACTATCCCGACGCCGGCCGCTTCTGGCAGGTGGTGGACAAGCACAAGGTCGAGATCTTCTACACCGCGCCCACCGCCCTGCGCGCCCTGATGCGCGAGGGCGATGCGCCGGTGAAGGCCTCTTCGCGCGCTTCGCTCCGGCTGCTCGGCACGGTGGGAGAGCCGATCAACCCCGAGGCCTGGCGCTGGTATCACGAGGTGGTCGGCGACGGCCGTTGCCCCATCGTGGACACCTGGTGGCAGACCGAGACGGGCGGTCATCTGATCACCCCCCTGCCCGGCGCCACCGATCTGAAGCCCGGATCGGCGACCCTGCCGCTACCCGGCGTCGAGCTTCAGATCGTGGACGCCGAGGGCCAGCCGCTGGAGGGCGCGGCGTCCGGCAATCTGTGCATCACAGACAGCTGGCCGGGCCAGATGCGCACCGTCTATGGCGACGACCAGCGCTTCTTCGACACCTATTTCTCGACCTATCCTGGCCGCTACTTCACCGGCGACGGCTGCCGCCGGGATGAGGATGGCTATTACTGGATCACCGGCCGGGTGGACGACGTCATCAACGTGTCCGGCCACCGGATGGGCACGGCCGAGGTCGAGAGCGCCCTAGTGCTGCACGACGATGTCGCCGAGGCGGCCGTCGTCGGCTATCCCCACGACATCAAGGGCCAAGGCATCTACGCCTATGTCACCCTGAACAACGGGGTCGAGGCGACCGAGGAGCTGCGTAAGGCCCTGGTCGCCCACGTCCGTCACGAGATCGGCCCTATAGCCGCCCCCGATGTGATCCAGTGGGCGCCGGGCCTGCCCAAGACCCGGTCGGGCAAGATCATGCGCCGCATCCTGCGCAAGATCGCCGAGAACGAGATCGGCGCGCTGGGCGACACCTCGACCCTGGCCGACCCGTCGGTCGTAGACGATCTGGTCAAGAACCGCGCCGGGGCCTGAAGACGCGGGTTCAATGCGGGGGCTGATGCGCCTATCTGTGCGTCACCCCGCCGCAGCCTGAGCCGTCCATGCCTCGTTTCCTGTCCCGCCTGCCGATCGACGGCTATCTGCTGGCCCTGATCGGCATGGTGATCCTGGCGGCGCTGTTTCCCGCCAGCGGACAGGCGGCCGTCGTCATGGACTGGGTGGTCAAGGCCGCCATCGCCCTGCTGTTCTTTCTGTATGGCGCGCGAATGTCGCCGGCGGCCATCGGCGCGGGCCTGCTGCACTGGCGGCTTCAGGGCACGGTCTTCCTGTCGACCTTCCTGCTGTTTCCGCTGCTGGGGCTTGGGCTGGTCTTCCTGATGCGGGGGTCGCTTCAGCCCGATCTGCTGACCGGGATGCTGTATCTATGTCTGCTGCCGTCCACGGTGCAGTCGTCCATCGCCTTCACCTCCATCGCCGGCGGCAATGTCGCCGGCGCCCTGACCAGCGCCAGCCTGTCGAACCTGCTGGGCGTGATCGTGACGCCGCTTCTGGTCGCCCTGATGATCGGTGGAGCGGGCGGCGGCATCCATCTGCAGTCCATCCTCGACATCGGTCTGCAGATCCTGGCCCCCTTCGCTGTGGGCCAGCTGTGCCGCCCCCTGCTGAAGGACTGGCTGACCCGCCACGCCAAACTGACCGGCCTGGTCGACCGCGGCTCCATTCTGCTGATCGTCTATGCCGCCTTCAGCGAGGGCGTCGTCGCCGGCGTCTGGTCCCAGGTCGCGCCGCTGGATCTGGCCAAGGTCATCGGCCTGAACATCGCCTTGCTGGCCATCGTCCTGGCCCTGACCCTTTTCGCCGGCCGCGCGCTGAAGTTCGACCGGCCCGACCGGATCGTCATCCTGTTCTGCGGCTCCAAGAAGAGCATGGCCACCGGCATCCCCATGGCCGGCATCCTGTTCGCCGGTCACGCGGTGCCGCTGATCGTCCTGCCGATCATGCTGTTCCACCAGATTCAGCTGTTCGCCTGCACCATCATCGCCCAGCGCTATGCGCGCGAGAACGAAGCGGCCGCAGTCATCGAACAGACCGCCTAAGTCCGGCTCGGTGAGCTGAAAGAGAGATCAGGGCTGACGAGTTTTAGTATTCCCATGCATAACATCATGCTTTCTGACGCATTAACATCGGCAATCAAGGTTAAGCCGCGTTAGGCGTGTTCGCTCGCGCGACCTTAACGGGCGACGATCTAGTGTTCCTCTGCAATGTGCAGATCGGAACCGCAGATGACCCAAGGTATCCTTCGCGCTCTCGCCGCCGCCACGCTCGGGCTCGGCCTGGTCGCCGCCGCCGCTCCCGCCCTCGCCGGGCCGACCGCAGGCGGCACCTATCGCCTTCGCGCCACTGTGCCGGTCGCGTGCTGGGTCAAGCCCACCTCGCCGGTCCTGGCCGCCGCCGGTCGCTCTGGAGAGGTGGTCGAGGCCTGCAACAGCCCCGGCGGCTTCACCGTCTCGGCCCAGTATCGCCCGTTGTCGCTGACCGAAAAGGCGGTGATGTTCTACGGCGACCGGACGTTTGATCTGGACAAGTCCGGCATGCAGACCCTGCGCCGCTCCAGCATCGCGACGATCCGTTCGGTGTCCTATCGGTTCGACGACGTCGAACTGGAACAGCCGCTGATCCTGGCCCTGACGATTCAGCCGATCTGATCGACGGCGACACCCTGCGAAATTGAAGAGAGGCGGAGACGCGACGTCTCCGCCTCTCTTTTATTTGACGCCGGCGCTTAAAGCGCGGCGACCGTGAAGGTCAGGATGTCAGAATAATCGCCGGCGCGCTTGCCGGTCGTGCTGCCGACGCTGATCGTCAGCGGATAGTCGTCCAGTCGCGCGCGACGCGACACCACATCGACCCGACCGCCGCGCGACAGGTCCATGTCGCGATCGCCGAGCACCAGACCATAGGGCACATACCATTCGCTTGCGCCCTGACGCAGGCGGCCCTGGTTCTGCGACGCCACCGAGACGCTATATCCGGCCGTGCTCAGAACATAGAGGGTCGTGCGCAGCTGCCGAACACCTTGGGTCAGTTCCCCCAGGTCGATCGTCGGCGTGCCGCCGTTGCGACGAAACTCGCCCTTCAGACCCATGACGGCGGCCGAAGGCACCTGGAGGCTGAGCGTGACGGGTTTTTCCGCCAGCGGTCGGCCGTCCGGTGTTTCCAGATTGATGAAGGCGTTCTGGGAATAGAGCCCCGCCGACAGGGTCTCAGCCGGGGCAGCGGTTAAGGAGAAGCGCATCAAACCCCGCTCGCCGGCCGCCAGGTTCAGCGGCCGCACGCCGATGCGGCGCGCGCTCTGGCCCGCGCGCGGCGTGACATCCGCGCCGCCTCGCTCGTCGACCAGGGCGTAGGCCATACGCTGGGCGCCGGCTTCGTTGACCAGACCGAACTGTTCGCCGCGCAGTTCGACGCGGCTGACGGCGGTGCAGGGTCCGTCGCCCTGGTTCACCACGGCGACATCGAATTCCTGCACGGCCACGTCCTGATCGAACGGCTCGTAGCGCATCATCCATTGATCGGCGCCGGATTCGATCACCAGTTGGCAGCCCGGCGCGGCCTGGCTGGGCGCGGCCGCCAACAAGGTCGCCGTCGCAGCAGCGGCGGCCAGGACCAGGGCGGATGTACGATTACGGGACATTTCAGCCTCCTCGGCTAAGTCTTGGGCTCAGGCTTCGGGCACGTCGAGCGGAACGGCAATGGTCTCGAGATCGAGCAGACCTTCGTTGTCCGCAGGAACCGTAAACTCGAACCCGAGCGCCGGCGTGGAGAACAGTTCGACACGATAGCGCTTGCCCGGCTCCAGGTTCTGCACTGCAAACCGTCCAACCGAGTTGGTGAAGAACAGTTCGGGCTGTGCGTTCGCATCATCAAGGGGCGTCACACGACCCGAGATCAGCGACACAGGACGGTTTTGGTTGCCGACCAGACGGCCCAGCGCGCTGACGAACTTGGCGCTGCCGACTTGGATGGCGTAGCCACTCTTATAGCTCGGACGGACGCGCGCGATGCCGTCGCCGATGTTGTAGCCCAAAGGCGCGTCGAGCACGTCATAACGCACCGATTGGTTCACGTAGGCGGTCAGGTTGTTCGCCACCGCGCCGCCCAGCAGGCCGCTGCGACCGGTGTAGCGACCGCCTTCGAAGCTGTCGCCGACGATGACGGGATGATCGTCGATGCTCTTGTGCGGATACACGATGGCGAAGCTGTCGTAGATGTTGCGGCCCACAGCGACCTTGCCCCCGGTCGTCGAGATCGACGATCCGAAGCGCAGATTGGTGATCTGCTCTTGCGTGATATTCGAGAAGTCCCGCCCGAACGCCGTGTGGCTCAGGCTGGCGTCGAAGCGGTTGCCGACATAATCGACCTGACCCGAAACGGTCGCGGGACCATCGTCATAGGTGGAGGCAAGCGAATAGCCGAAGGAACCGACGCGGTTCTCGCTGGACTGCTGCGCGCGCACGCTGCCGCTGTTGCGGGCCGAGTTATAGCGACCTTCGACACGGCGATCGTAACGCGGCTGCCAGATTAGGGCGAAGGTCGCGCCGAAGCCGCCGGACTGGAAGCCGCCGAAGCTGGCGCCGAAGTCGGAATATTCCAGCCCGACCTGCGCGCTCCACTCCGGGGCGAACCGGTAGGTGGAGGTGGCGTTGATCGAATAGGAATCGTCGATCAGATCGCTTCGGCTCATCCGATAGGAGGCGCTGACGTTCGCCAGCCAGTCCTGCGAGAACTGGTGCGAATAGCCGCCCGAAAACACCCACGACGTCGGGTTCTGGCCGGTCGGATTGCCGATGGAGGAGAAGTCTTCCGAGGTGAAGTCGGCGACGACGGTCCAGCTATCGAAGGTCTCGCCCAGATCGACGACGTGGTCGTAACCCAGCGCAAACGCGTAGCCGACGCCGGGATCGCCGTTGCTGGCGGCGGCGTCCAGGCGAACGCGCGCGCCGTTGCGAAGGATCAACTGGCTCTGGCCCGACAAGGTCTGGGCGTCCTGCGACGCCTGGAAGCCGATGCCCACAGCAGGTCGGTTCTCGAACGCCTTGCGCCAGAAGCCGGTGAAGGCCAGTTCGCCTTCGGAATAGTCGGGCGATCCGAAGATGCCGTTGTTGATGGCGCCGAAATAGGCGCCGTATTCGTAGTCGCCGGGTTCAAGCTCGATGGCGTCCAGATAGGCGCTGTAGGCGACGGTTTCGGCGCGGCCCGAGTCGTTCTGGATCTCCAGCTGGATATCGTTTGAGCCGGTTTCTAGCGGCAGGTTGGTCAGGTCGTACTGACCAGGATCAAGGCGAAACTCGCGCACGAAGACGCCGTTTCTCAGCACACGGATCGTCGAGGCTTCCTGCAGCACCAGCTGACGGCCACCGGCCAGGACATTGTTGCGGAAGGAGTCGAAGCGTTGGCGCTGGCGCGACACGCCGACCCCGCCGAGCTGCGAGAAACCCTGCCGACCACGAATTTCCGGTTCCAGATCGCCGAGATACCAGCGGCGATAGTCTTCGGGCTGATCGAAGACGAACCGGGCGTAGCGACGCTCGACATTGTATTCGCCCGTGAACAGATCCTCGCGGCCCTGAACGTCGGCTTCGAAGACCAAACGCTTGTAGCGAATGGCGCCGTTCAAGAAGACGCTGGGCTTGCTGACATCGCCGGTCGATTCCCGACGCTGGATCGAGACGTTGCTGTTCAAATAGGCGCTGAAGGGTTCGGGCGGCAGGCCCGGCGTTTCCGGCTTACCGCCCCGAAACAGCGACTCGACCGTGCGCTTCGTCGGATCAATGCGCAGGACCAGAACGGCCAGTTGCTCGGGGTCATAGTCCAGTTGGATGCCGGTGTCGTTGATCTCTTCAGGCGCAAACGACGTGACGCCTTGCAGGCGGGTGGCGAGTTCGGTTTGCGCTTCCGGGGTCAGCAAGGGATCGATCAGCGTCTTGAAGCCCGCCGTGTCGACAATGAAGCGGTCGTCACGCGTCAAGACGACAGGGAGTTCGCCCAGAACGCGGCTGTTGAAGTTCAGCGGCACCGTCATCGGGATGTCGCGGTCGTAGGGGTTGATGTCGCGACGTTCGCGCGGCGCGGCAGGCGCAGATGCAGTCGGCGGCGTTTGCTCGACCGGAGCCGGCGCATCGGGCGTAGGCCCAGCCACCGTTGGGGCGGGCGCGGGCTGGGCAGGCGCCTGCATGGCTTGAGCGCCGGAGGCGGCGGTTTCGCCAGCCGCCAGACTGGCTCGGTTCAGAGCCGCCGTGGCATCCTCTGCCGCCTGTTCGTAGGCCGCGCTCGCTGCCCTAATGGCGGCCAACGCCGATGATTCCGGAACGCACGCCAGCCCCCAGGCCAGTGCGAGAACCGAGACGCCCCCCAGCGCTCTCATCGTCCGAACTTCAACGTGACGGGCTTGGCGGGATCCAGCGCCGTGCCGGTGGGCAGTTTGAAGGTTCTCTTGCCGCCACCGGGAGCCAGATAACCGACGCCGACCGTCTTGGAGATTTCACCGCTGTCGTATTCGCGGCGGAAGGGCTGGCCGGCGGTGTCGGTGCCTTCCACAATCCAGGTAGCGCCGCTCATCAGGGCGTAGCGCTTGCCGGTGTTGGACACGACGATCTCGATGCCGGGTTCGGCGGGCGGCGGAGGCGCGGCCTGACCGTTGGTGAGGGTGGGATCGATCTCGGGCGCCGGCGGGCTGACCAGGGCGGGCGTCACCGAGACGACCTCGACCTTCGGTTCGGCGCCGGGCGGCGCCACGACGATCAGCGCCTTCATTGTATAGAGAACTTGAACCGACACCGCGCCGCCGCTTTCGGGCGTGGCGGTGGGATCGGTGGCGACCGGCAACTGACGGACCCAAAGGTAGTAGGCGTGCGACGTCTCGATCTTGGGATCGCCGACCCATTGGACGCGAACCACCTGACGACCATTGACCGGCACCAGCCCTTGGGGCGGGAAGACCAAGAAGTCGTCGTCGGCGTCCGTCTCGGTCACATTGCCGTTGGCGTCGATATCCATGCGCGTGATGCGCGTCTCGAACGGCAAGGCGACGGATCCGACGTTGCCGACCTCGATCCGGGCGGCCGATCCAGCGCCGGTCGTGGTCAGTTCGGACACCATCGGCGACACGCGCATGGCCCATGCCGCGCCGGCGATCGCCATGATCACGAGCGCAACCGCAAGCACGCCGATCGCCAAGGCGACAGACCGGCCCCTGCGAAGGCTGAACGATGAAGACATTGTGCTACTTCCCCCGAAGACCGGTCTGACGCCGGCTTGAGATTCCCGTCGCGAGCCGGCGCGCCCAGGCTGCTGCAAGCGTCGCGCCAGCTTGACTTAAGTATGGCGTAACAATGGTGACTGAAACGCAAACAGGGGGGACATGCAGACCCCCCTGTCGCCGTTTCTCAAGACATTCTAAAGATCAGAAGGCTTGGATGTTGACGCTCAGTTGGCCTTCATAGGCGCCGGCGAGCAGCGACTTGGACGGAACGGGGATGTTCACGTTCAGGGCCATGGCCGACTTCCAGGCGC